>OBLS010000007.1_pt1 | contig 61318 bp, 61 predicted proteins | sample 1519901 | NCBI WGS metagenome assembly OBLS01 (sample SAMEA3113585, study PRJEB22503) | soil metagenome | reverse complement strand
AAATATTATTATATGAATTTTTTTATAATAATTATTTTCTCTTTAGGTTTTGGATTCGTTTTGCATATAGATCTATCTTATCCCAATCCATCTTTTCTTTAGCAATAACAAAGCCTATCCAGCATTTATGAAGAGCTCCCCAAGCCTGACTTTCAAAATATCCAGAAGGTAATATACGACCTCCATATTTAAAACCCCTCGTAATATACGAAAGATAATTTTTTTCCATATCTCGTACAAAACTTGTCATTGGAGATCCTATAACTTTGGGATTTCATCTATTAGATAACAATTAGAATCTAGAGTTAATAAGCTAATAAAAAACTAATGAGATAAAGTAAATTTAGTTTAATTTAAAAAAATTTTTTAAAGATAGCTTGTAGATATCCCCACATAAGATACTATATTTAAAAACTTTTTCCTACATTATTTTGTAGATTAATTAGTATAGCTATACAGAATCATAATACTATAGACATTTATGACTGTCGTAACATAAGTTATTTTCTTAATTATTTATTATTTTTAGTAAGAAGATTCAGCATTTTTTATTATTCTTTCTTGCATTACTTCGTTCGATTCTTGATAACTTGCAAGCCTCTTTTTTTCTAACAGATCTATTATAGACATTACTTTTTCATCTATGATATCTACAATGTTTTTTAATCCATTTCTAGGCATAAGACTATCGTCATCCAGGTAGTATCCGTTAGAAGCTAAAAGATTATTAATAATTTTAGATAAATAAAATAGAACTTATTGAGACTAAAAAGGAATAGATTGTTGAAGCTCCGTCAAATCTAAAAGTAATATTTGGTTAATCTGAAAAATGAATTCAAAATTAGAAATTTATTATAACCTTCGAAAGAGATAAATAAGAACTAATAAAGATGTAACAATTAAAATATAAAATTATCTATTACAACAGCAATTACAATATAAATTAAAGGTAAATATAGAAACAGAACGAAGATAAAATATTAGTATCTAATTTATTTAATGATAATGATTAGATTATTTTAGATATTCTATCAGTTAGAAATATTCTATATATTTAAATATAGCTAAATAGTTAGGTAAACCTAATATATACTGCATTATCCGAGGAAAAATTCAAATGGCAAATAAAATAAATTCAAAAATAAAAATAATCAACTTATATTATGTATTTTCATTTATAGGATTGTTTTTAATTACGCTTACATTCCTCAATAATGGATATTCACAAAGTAATTCTATAACTGAGGATTTAGATTCTCAGATAGATATCAAAAAAAAATTTATTATATATATTAATCTTGAAAGAACAAATTCTCAATTAGCGCTTAGTGAAAATAATATAGTATTAAACAATCTGGATAAAGCATTTTCCCATGCTTATATTATACATACGAATATTTTTCCTAATATAAAATCTGATTTGCAAGCATTTGCTCCAGAATTATCTTCTAAATTAGAGAAACTTTTAACTGATTTGCCTATTTATCTAAAGGATGTTAAAACTAAACCTATAGAGGAAATTAAGCAAATCATCGATGAAATAAGAAATACAAATTATTTACTAAATAGTAAAATAATAGGAAATAATACTCTGAGTGACAAGAATTTTTTAATTCAAAGCTCAATCCAGCTATTACAAGATGCATATAACTTTATAAGTATTTCTAATCAGTCCCAAGATCAGGAACAAAAAAATCTTGAATATGATAATATAAAAGGAATATTAGAAAGATCAAAATATCAAATTGATCAAATTCCATCTAATGAATTTGATGAGAGAGAAGTTAACCAAATCATGTTAATGTATTCTAAAGCACAACAAAATTGGAATCAAAACAATTTTAATGATTTATCTTCTTCTATTACCACTCTTCAAAGTTATTTGAAAGAATTATTAAATACCAATAATTTATCAAATCTTCCCGATGAATACCAAAATTACTTTTCAACTATTCACACATTACTAAATAATGTGGTTGTTGAAATAAGAGAAAACAATGATTACAGACAAGCTGATAAGCATGCCATGTCTGCTTATTTGGATAATTATGAATACCTAGAAGCTCCTATTGAAAAAAATGATCCAAATATGATGGTTGATATAGAAGTTGACATGAGAGAAGATCTCCGAAAACTTATTAAAAATAAAGAAAAATTAGAAGTTATTGAACCCTTTATTACTCAAATAAAAACTAAACTAGATAATGCTAAATTAATTTTAGAAAATGATCCATCAATAGTAAATAATAATAATAATAATAATAACAATAGTATTTCAGCAGAATTAATTTCTTCAGGAAATAACCTTGCCAATATTGAAGGACTTAGTAAAGGTTTTGGGTCCTTTCAAGGTGATCGTAAAGAGATGGGTGAATCTACTGATCCTCAAAAACAAGGTGTGAGAAATGATATAGATCAAATTAGACTAAATCTTCAAAAGGTATTGGATTTATATAAAGAAAATAAATATGATGAAGCATTAGTAGTAGCACGTTCTGCTTATCTGGATAGTTATGAGAATATAGAACTACCACTTAGACCAATCGATCCAGATTTTACATTAGATATGGAAATTAAATTTGCTGAACTACGAAATATGTTAGAACAACAATCAGGCTATGAAAATATTGTAAAAAAGATCGGTGAAATTCAAAAAGGATTGGATGAATCTGAAAGGCTAGTTTCAGGAATTGGTACAATAGCTCCAGGTATTGCATTTACATCGTCCTTTTCTATTATATTTAGAGAAGGATTAGAATCTGCATTAATCATAGGAGCAATAATTACATATTTAGAAGCTTCAAGAAATGAGCGATTCAAAAAACATGTGTATTATGGTATAATTCTTGCTGCCAGTGCAACTGCTCTTACATGGATGATTGCAGAATTCTTTATCGAGCTCTCTGGTGCAAGTAGAGAACTTATCGAAGCAATAGCTGGAATTTCTGCTGTAGCGGTATTATTCTGGGTTAGTTTTTGGGTTCTTAACAAAATAGAGACAAAAAAATGGATAGAATTCGTTAAGTCAAAGGTTTGGAAAGCAACTACAACTGGCAGTGTGATGGTATTTGTCTTGCTTTCATTTTTTACAGTATATAGAGAAGGATTTGAAACTGTCTTGTTTTATCAGGCAATGTTGTCTTACGCTAAACACATGGAGCTTTTTGTTATTTTGGGAATGATTATAGGTCTTGCCGTAATAATAGGTGTAGCAGTTTTAGTTCGAAAACTGGGAAAGAAGTTACCATTAAGAGTTCTATTTGGATTGACCATGGGGATAGGCGCATATATGTCTATAACCTTTTTGGGAAATGCTATTCGTGAGTTTCAAGAAGTTGGATATATAACAACTACACATTTATTCGGAATAATTCCACGGTTAGATGTTAATCTAGCAACTATGACTGGTATTCATCCCACACTCGAAACTGTTGTTGCTCAACTAATTCTATTATCTGTATATCTTGTTGGTTCAGTCTATATTCTTGTTATTCAGCCACGGAAAAAGAAACTTATCGAATCATCTCGCAAATCTATGTCTGATTTTAAAAAATAATTGTTATGAGATTGGTAAGGCTACATTTATAAGTTAGTCTAACCTAATTAGTTTAGCCTAATATGTATAGCTTAACTGAAATCAAGAATAATTGTGATATGGATAAAAATGAAACGATTTCATTTTTAAATAATATCCTCGAAAATGATACATATAAAATTATTTTATCAGTTATAGAAAATTCTAAAACAGTTTATCAAATCCACAAAGAAATATCTCTTCCGTTAAGCTCAATCTATAAACGAATAAAAAAGCTAGAAGATCTAGGTATAATATCAATCGAGAAAATTACTATTAATAATAAAGGACGCAAATTAATTTTTTATAAAAGTAAAATAAAAAACTTAACATTCAAGCTTAATGAAAAGGATGTAAGTCTTTTAATAACTTAAAATTTTTACTTAGACTAATTATATTCTAAACGAATAAAAATTCTTAAGAGTATTAGCAAACTCCTATATATATAGTAAGAATACATATAAAAAATATCTATTGATTGGAAAAAGATTAATATGAAATTATTATATTTTAAGATTATTACGCTTTTTACAACTTCTAATCAATCAGGCAATTATAAAAAATCATTTAGCCTATATTACTACGACTTAGTCCGTACGTTATTTGTTACACTTGCTTTCACAGGGATACTCTCGACAGGTTGGTTCGGAATTCCATTAGCTCCTCGCTATTTTACTGATGTACCAATAAATAATTTAGATATAATATTTGCAATTTTTAGTTCTTTAGGAAGTATTTGGGGTATAATGGCATATAGAGAATTTACAAAAACCAGAGATAATATTTTGTTAGTTAGAGATCTTTGCAAAAAAATAGATCCACTTATTGGCGATTATGACTATTCAACTTTTAATCCTATCACTAAAAAAAATGAATCAGGTTATTTTCCAGTAGGACCAACAGATTTCTGGGACAGAGAAACTGTGGTTCCTGAATGGCTAGATAAAGGAAAATATTGGCATATTATGCTTAGATTGCAAATTAAAAACAAAGAAATACTTCTTAAAGTTGTTAAAGACAATGATCTACCTTTTTTTTCTGGCAAAAGAAACGTTGCAACAACTTCAAGAGAAAACTTAAAAACTGATAGTAAGTTTAAAAAAAAATATCGTTATGTTGTTTGTGTTCCACAATGGTTAGTAATGAATACTGAACTGAGCAATTTTTCCAGAAGTGAACTAAATGTGAATGATTCTGATTTTGGTTTATTAATGAATGCTATTAACAAACCACTTGGTTTAGCATCCAATGACATTACACAACATGAAAAACAGAGAATTAAATATTCTTGGAAATTTAGTTCCTTACCAATTTACTTAATAAAGAGTTTACCAATTCAAATTATTTACAAAGAAATTTTTACTAAAACCGCCAAATATATACCTGCACAAAAAAAACATATTATTGAAGAAACTAATATTAATTTGGCATATTTAAGTAATGATGAATTAATTGAATCTTTACTAGTTCTTGCAAGAATTAAGAATATACGTTCGAAAAGTATAGAAAAAATTAATATTCTTTTACAATTTCTTAAAAATGAATATCAAAAATTAGGCTTAGGTGATGGTTCTAAAAGGTATCATAATCTTCACCATAGTCTTGAGGTAGCATATGCTAGCTTGCAGATGTTACCTGAAGAGTTACATGGCTATTATTTTTTAGAAGAAGATTATGAGTATATCTTAGTAGCAAGCTTATTACATGATTATGATCCTTATCAATATAATTATAAAACCAGTATAGGATTATATCGATTTGAAGGTCCTAAAGTTGAAAATACAATTAGAGAACTCTTGAAAATTAGGATAATAGATGCTTATTTTAGTATGAATGAAATAGAGTTCAAAAATTATTTCCGTCACTATCAATATCCCTTATTACCACCAGTTGATTATGTTACTACTCATCCTGAATTTGTGAAATCTAAGAAACCTCTTCAAAGTTTAATAATTGAAACCTTGATCTGGCGAACAGATTACCCATTTACAAAAAAAACTTACGCTCAAAGAAATTATTATGCATTAATTGATAAAATTTCTCATTTAATTGGATTATCCGAAAAATACAGACTATTATCTGAAGTTTTATCTTTATCAGATTTATCAGTAACATATATGAGTTCGGATCCGATTAATGCCTGGTACAGAGTAACAAGTCTATATGAAGAATTAAACCTACCACGATCTGAAGCTATTTCTAGAACTGATCAATTTTTCTCTGAAATCATGAAAATTGACTTATTTCAAGAATTATTAAATAACCGTAATTTTTCTGGAGTTTTTAAGCAACGATGGAATTTGGTTTATCAGTTTTATCATGAGGGTAATCCATCAACTCAAATAAACAGGACAATAGAAAATGCTAAAATTCCATACTCAAAAATTAACTTACAAATTGGTGTCCAAACTGGAGATATTTTGTACCATATAGCATTAGAACATAAAGATGAATATTTTATAGGTATAAGTACTAATGAAGATGCTGTACTCCATATTAAAGATAAATTTGTCAATTTGAATCAACAAAATGTCTCTTGTTTTTGGGGTGATGCCAAAAAACTGCTACCTAATCTTCAGAGTAGGTCTATTGATAATATTTTATTTATATTAAATAATTTCCCTAATTTTAACAATCATAATGGGCAAGATTCAGAACTATTGTTATTATTTAAAGGAGTTTCAATATCTCTTAAATCCCATGGCACATTTCAAATTCTTACTAATATAAATAAAAATAGTGAGAAGGAAAAAGAAATAATAAAAATTGCATCAAAGTATGGATTTCAACTATTGAAAAGTAACGATGATCATAAAATATATTTCCCTCAATCATATATTCCAAAAGAGTTTTTTCCAACTGATTCAGTAGTATCATTGTTAGTATTTCATCTTTACATTAATTCTACTATTGTAGGATAATATTTGCTAAGCGTTCCTTTTCAGTGTTCTTAAAAGTATATAAATAAATGAAAAAGTAGACTATTAAAGCGCAATGACAAAAAAAATCCGAGTTGCAATCGCTGGGGTGGGAAATTGTGCTTCAGCACTAATTCAAGGAATCGATTATTACAAGTCCGTACATGAGCAGGATTCTATTGGCTTGACTGCATATGAGTTGGATGGTTATACCCCTGTAGATATTGAATTTGTAGCAGCTTTTGATGTTTCAGATTCAAAAGTTGGTCTAGATCTTTCTGAGGCAATTTTTTCTACTCCGAATAACGCTAAAAAAATCACCAATGTTAATAATTTGGATGTTAAAGTAAATAAAGGAAAAGTTTTAGATGGAGTAGGTAGACATCTTGCAGAAAAAATAAAAGTATCAAATTCTCCTACATCCAATATATCAAAAATATTGAAAGATTCCAAAACAGATATTCTTTTGAATTATTTGCCCGTTGGAAGTCGTGAAGCAACAAAATTCTATGCAGAACAGTGCTTAGCAGCAGGCGTTTCATTTATCAATGCAATTCCGGTTTTTATTGCATCTGAGCCTAAATGGCAACAATCATTTAAAGATAAGAATGTTCTGTGTGCAGGTGACGATGTTATGAGTCAAGTAGGAGCCACAGTTGTACATAAGACATTAATAAAATTATTTATTGACAGAGGTGTTAAAGTGGATGAAACATACCAATTGAACATAGGTGGTGATATGGATTTTTATAATATGCTAGATCAAGAACGATTAGAAGATAAAAGAATAAGTAAAACCAGTGCAATTGAAGCAATGTCCCCCTATTCTATTCCTATGAGGATAGGTCCATCTGATTTTGTTGAATCCTTACAAAATGATAAAGTTTGTTATATTAATATTCGTGGGAAAAAATTTGGAAATATTCCAATAGAACTCGATTTGAAACTCCGCGTAGCTGATGCATATAATAGTGCTGGAATAATGATCGATGCAATACGTGCAACCAAAATAGGACTAGATCGAGGATTATCAGGAGCGTTAGAAAGTGTTTCGGCATATTGTTTTAAACATCCTCCAATTCAAATGTCGTATACTCAAGCAAAAGAAAAATTTCTACAATTTATTAATGGAGAACAAGAAACGTAATTATTAATTTGAAAATTATGTTGTTCGTTTATATTTTTTATCTCTCATCAAATAAAATTATATGACAAACTCCAAACTCAAGATCTTCTTCATTTTTTAAATTCAGTAGGGCTAGTTTCGTCATTGTTTGCCAAAATGCTGTGAATTATATAAAATAAAAAGTTATCTGATCTAATATATTACAGATAATTTTATTATTGCAAAGTCGTATTCATTTAAATGTCAGTGGTTGTTCGTAGCATCATTCCACAAATAGTTAAAATAATCTTTTGCATATCCTGCTAGCCCTGGATGTTCTGCCCAGATTGCAATGGGTTCAGATTTACCCCTCCTATTGCCTTCTTCTCCTAATAAAATTAAAACTTGAGTATCATCTCCGATAACTCCTCCACCAAACATATTCTCTTTGATTCTTACATCTGCAATTCGTGAAATAGTTTTTATAATTTCTGTACTCGTTTCTTCTGAAACAAGAACTACAATTCTTATACCTTTGTCATGTAAACTTCGTAGCATAGGTTGTAATGGTTTAGCTATTTCCTGTGCTATTTGTGGTAACGCTATTAACAATTCTCTTTGGCTATTCTGAATGATCTCGCTTACTTTACCTGCAATGTTATAAAACCCTCTTACTACCCATATTTCTGGTTTTTCTTTTATTCCACTTTTTTCATAAATAGGCATTAGTTCATTTCTAATGATTTCCTCATTACTTTTAATTTCATTTTCTTTTTGGAGTCTTATAGCATCTAATGCAGTAGAAGGAGATTTTGGAAAAAATGTCTGTGGTCTAGAACTATCTGATTCAAGCCAAACTTTATTTTCCAAACTATTCAACACTTCATAAATTTTTGAGTAGGGAACACCTGAGGTTTTACTTATATCTGCTGCTGTCATTGAACCATGCTCTAGTAATGATAAATATACTTTAATTTCATAACTTGTCAAGCCAAGACTTTCCATTGATTTTCTCGACTTGTCGGTAATATTCATTGAACCATTTTTAATTATTTCAAGTAATATATGTATGTTCAATTATACATTAATGTTAAACCATCTATTTTTCGATCTTTTTGTTTGGATTAAAATGTTTTTAGTATTTTGGATGTTACATTTTGCATGTGTTTAATATTTCAATTGTATGATAAAGATCAATCAAATTAATTGAGTAACCTTCTATATCATATTTTTATTTATTATATTAATAGAGTTAAGATATCTTTTTTTAATCTTTTCCACATTCTTAAACAAATAGACATCCTTAGAATAGGAATTGTTTCTATTATTTTTTCACAACCATTACAAACTTCTTACGTTAGGTGTTGGAGAAAATATTATGGTATTCAATTGGAATTTTTTTTAAAATAGACATTACCAATTGATGCATCTAATACTCTATAATTGATTTTGTGAATATTGTCTGTTTCATCATAAAAACTATTTCTTATTGAAGGTATAAATTAAGAAAAATTTAAAATGTCAATTTTTCTATTATCTTTGATGGTTTATATAATAATTAATGCTATATGTTCAAAAAAGAGAAAATTATAATAAGTTTATCTTTTGAATAAGTAAAAATTAACTATTTTCTGATCAAGGAAAGTTTAATAACCTATTTAATTTTTTTTTTCTATATGCCTAAATTCAAATCAACTCAAGATATTATTAGAATTATTGATACTAAAGATCAAATACGTAATTTTGGTGTTATTGCACATGTAGATCATGGGAAAACTACCATGAGTGATAGTCTTTTAGCTGCATCAGGAATTATTTCCCCTTCCGTAGCAGGACAAGCATTAGCTCTGGATTCAATGAAACTTGAACAAAATAGGCAGATGACTATCAGAGGAGCTAATGTAACACTATTTTATGAGCACGAAGGTAAGGAATATGTTATAAATATGATAGATACACCAGGGCACATTGATTTTACTGGTAGAGTCACAAGAGCTTTACGTGCAATTGACGGGGTTGTAGTTGTTTCTGACTCTGTAGAAGGTATTATGACTCAGACTGAAACTGTAACAAGACAAGCTCTAGAGGAAAGAGTTAGACCTGTCCTTTATATAAATAAAATAGATCGATTGGTAAAGGAATTACGTCTAGATCCACCTGCAATGCAAAAATGGCTATCAAATATTATAGCAGAGTTCAATAAATTAGTAGATATTTATGCAGAACCAGAACTGAAAGAGAAATGGAAGGTAAGCATACAAGCCAATAATGTAGCCTTTGGATCTGCTAAAGATAGATGGGGGTTTAATTTTAAGGTAGCCCAAAAAAAGGGATTTAGTTTCAAAGATGTTTATGATGCATATACTTCTGATGATCCATCTAAGATCAAAGATCTTTCTGAGAAAGCACCCCTTCATGAAGCAGTTCTAGGTATGGTTGTTCAACACCATCCTCCTCCTTATATAGCTCAAAAATATAGAATCCCAAAGATATGGCCAGGAGATTTAAATTCTGATATTGGGAAATCATTGATAAATTGTGATGAAAAAGGTCCTGCTGTAATGATGGTGACTACAATTAATGTAGATCCACAAGCTGGCAGAATAGCTACAGGAAGATTATTTTCAGGTACTGTTAAAGATGGAGATGAAGTTTATTTAATTGATGCCAAACGGCCTGGAAAAGTTCAATCCGTAAACATCTATATGGGAAATACTAGAGAAGTTGTGAGTGTTATACCTGCTGGTAATATTCCTGCTCTTTTAGGTTTGGATTATGCCGTTGCTGGTGAAACAATTTCCACCGTTAAAAATATTGTTGCTTTTGAATCTATTAAATATGTTTCCGAACCTGTTGTAACAATTGCTGTAGAAACTAAACATCCAAAAGATCTTCCTAAGCTCGTAGAAGCTCTTCGTAAAATAACAGTTGAAGATCCAAATCTTATTATCAAAATAAATGAAGAAAGTGGAGAAACATTAATGGCTGGAATGGGAGTATTACATCTTGAGATCGCTACCTCACTGTTACAAGAAGCAGGTCTATCTATAACTACTTCTCAACCTTTAATAAATTATAGAGAGACGATTCGTTCCAAAGGCGGACCTATCATGAGTAAATCTCCTAATAGACATAATAAGATATTCATGCGAGTAGAACCCCTTAGAGAAGATATTATTGAAATGATTAAAACCGGACACATAAAGGAAGATATGGACAAAAAGGAATTAGCTAAAATCCTTAGAGAAAAAGGATGGAATGCAGATGAAGCGAGGAATGTTAGCGCCATTGATCCATCAGGAAATATATTGATCGATGAAACTAAAGGTGTTCAATTTATTCAAGAATCAATGGACTCTATCAAATCAGGATTTGATGACGTAGTGCATTCAGGAGCCTTGGCACATGAGACTCTAAGAGGTGTTAAATTTGTTCTTAACCATTTTGTGCCACACGAAGACCCTGCTCATAGAGGATTAGCACAATTGATGCCTGCAACCAGAAGATCGATGTTGGGTTCTATGTTAATCGCAGATCCAGTACTTTTGGAACCTATACTAGGAATTGAAGTAAAATGTCCTCAAGAGCAAATAGGTACAGTAGCAGGAATTTTATCCGGAAAACGAGGTAAATTATTAAACGTAGACCAAAAAGGAGTTATAGCTATTATGCAAGGTGAAGTTCCAGCTTCTGAAACTTTTGATTTATCAGAGGTTATGCGTGGCGGAACAGCAGGTAAAGCAATGTGGAGTACTTACTTTAAAAGTTGGCAAGCAGTGCCTCAGTCTGTTATACGAACACTTATTGCTGACGTACGCAAAAGAAAAGGGCTTAATCCAGAACCTCCCAGTCCTGATGAATTTATTGACAAAGAATAATATAACAAATTTCTTTTTTTTATTTTATTTTTATATTTGGCATTAACGAATTTGATACAATCTAGTTAATTCCAATGTATCAAACTAGTTGCTTTGTCATGTAATTTTTTATCAAAAGTTTTTATGTCTACATCTTTAAAGGGGTTTATTTTTTCTAACACAGGCGGAGCTCCATTGTTATCTAGTGTTGATTTATTTTTTAGTTCTTCAAGTATCTTTTCTTGTAACTTTGGATGACATATTCTACTATGATATATACATCCTAGTGATCCATTAATCATCTCTTTTAAATGTGCTTCTCCTTTATCCTCATGAAAGTGGGGATTTCTGGTTTCAACTTGCATTACCTCTACACCTTTATCCATTGCATCTTGATTTTCTGTAGGTAATATTCCACCAAATTGTTCAAGTAGGTTCACAATTTCATAAGTTTCTACAGAGAACCCTGAAGAAAAATTAAGTAATTCCGCAAGTTTGAGAGACATACAATGTTCACCTGAATTTCCTGTTCGCATTACTTCAGTTTCAAATCCTGTATAATATGAAACAAGAGAATTTAAATAATAATTAGTAATTTCAGATACTCTACCCCATTTTGAAAAATAAATTCCGGTTTCAGAAATCTTGGGTTTATAAATCCAAGAAACTCTTATCATCTTATAAGGTGTATCAGACATTGCAATACCAGATGCAAAAATTTTTACATATTCATTGACAGCACCAGGTACGTAATTATCTCCATCAATGAAACCGACATATTCTTTATGAGCCATTTTAGCAAGAAGCATTCCTAATACCATTCCTTCTGCCTTGCCGTTTCTAATGAGTTGATCAGAACCTATTAACTCATTGTAATTCACTTCTCTTAGTGTCTCAGCAAGACCTTCATCTCGCTGATGAATAATTAAGGCATTTTTGTTAGCAAATCTATTAAATTGTTGAAGTGACTCTTTTTCCAATTTGTATCTATCAACGGGTTGGCGAGGACTATTTGAAACTATAATAGTCATACAATCATGAGGAATTCCACTTAAAACCCCTTCTAAGAGCTTCAATCTTTCGTTTTTTATAGGAATCACTATGGCCATCTTACTTTCTATCTCTGAAATTTGTTCATTCCCAACTCCGGTAATATTTTCTGACACTTTTTTTCCTTTATCTGAACCAGAATCAAGCTCAAAGACCCGCTGGACACCATGAAGGCTTATCGATCCAAATCTTTCAGTAAATCGAGGTAAATCTAATTTCATATATTTCTCTCCTTTTTTAGTAAAAACCAAATTAAAACGAGACTTACATATATTTAAATCAGATTAATATTATAATAGTAATTATTTCAATTGTAGAAATTATTTACTATGTCTTTCGATACTATTTTTCTAAACTTATTTTCTATTTTTAGAGATTCTTTTTCTGTATTTTCATCCTCAAGTACCCTAAGTAATTTAATCAACGATTTTTCATCGATGAATGATTTTAATACCCTTTCGAATGGTTCGTCCTTCAATTTATTAAAGAATTGATACTATTTTATTTAACAGGTATTCAATGTGAATATACTAGAATTTTCCCTTTTTTTTTTAACTAAAATTGCTCTAGTTTTTTACTACATAGACACTCTAAATGAATATATATTTTTATAAATATAAAAAATCAATGAACTATTTTAAATAATTATTAAATGATTCGATTTTTAAAAGTCTTAGCAATTATAAATGGTGCAATCAGTAATGCAGGAATACTTATAACAATAAATACAGTTTGAAGCGATGCCAATATCGATATAGTTGTGGTTCCAGCACTTAAGCCAAAAATTGCTGCTATTATGCTACCTGCACAAGTTGGACATCCAATAAATAATCCACAAGTTGCACCAATACCACCTATAACTCTTGATTGATTATTATCTTTTAATCTTTTTATCATAAAAGTATTTATTGAAATATTAAACCCTACTAAGAAAGAAACAATAAATACTAATGCTATATTAATTGGAATTAGAAAGATAAAAAAATTGTCAGCTAAATAGACATATGTTATAGGTACATACCCTATAGAGTTACAACATGGAATTATTTTTATTGAGGGATTAAACTTGCTATCTTCAACAGAATTTGATCCATTATCAGTAAAGACAAATATCTGAGAAAGAAAACTAAAAATAACACCATAAAGAATTCCAGAAAATATCATTAACAAAATGTATTTTTTTTCTTTAAATGGTAAGGAAATGAAATATTTTAAATTTTTTTTTGCAAATTCCTTTGAAACATAAAGATTCCACAAACCGAAACAAATAGCTATTGATGAAATAAATGTTAGTATTAGTATTCCTATTGATATAGTAAATAAGACAGGCGTAAACATGATTATATCATTAAAGTTTGGATTAGTAAATTTGGAATAAAAAATATAAGATAATATTAATGATGAAACACTAAAGATTATGATTCTAGGACCTTTATTCAATAAAATATTCTCTTTTATCCTCATAGGTATGAATTACTATACTAAACTAAACCACCAAAAATAAATTTTGTTATTATAGGAATATATGAAAAATTTATCTCGTAGTTTATCCTAATATTAATAGATATGAATGACATTTTTTCATCTAATGATGAATACATTCCGGTAGAAATTAGTAATATTGGTTACGCGGATCATTTGGGATTGGAAGGTTTTTTAATTTTAAAATCAATAGAAGGAAAGGAATTTCCTATTAATGCATTTTCAGGTGAAGTTGCAAAACATATACTTCGGTTTAGAGAAGGAGACAAGAATACCATTCCTACAATATACAATCTAGTTGAAGAAATAGCTGTAATGCAAGATCTATTATTAATGGAAGTCAGAATATATATGAGTGGATCAGTACTACGAGCTAACCTATATTTTAGAGGAAGAAAGGATACACTTATTCTACGAAATTACCGTGCATCTGATGCGATTGCGTTAGCATCATATTATGACGTTCCTATAAAAGTGCGAAAAAACTTGTTTGAAGATGAGTTACAAACTACAGAATAAGCCGACCAGAAAAAAATATGAATTTTTATTTACTGTTATTTTATTTTTAAGAAAATTTAAATTAAAATTGGACTTAGAAATAGAAAGCAACCTATAATATTTATTATCATTTCGATATACAGTTAAAGATTGTTATATTATATTATTTCTTTTTTCTACCTATAAAATTTTAAATATTTTATTTTATTTTATTGTACTCTTCTCTAAAAGTTAAGACTTAAATTAAAAAATATAAACTCATAGCAAGAACAATCAATTAGATAGATGTAACAGTTAATTTATAACAAAGAGATTAAGACTTCCATATTTTTTATTCATCATTTTGTTAATCACTTTTTAACATATAGATCTAAATGATTTATTATTACGTTTGTTACTTTTGATTAATATGAAGGTTAATATAGACATTAAATAAGATTAAGAGTTACTTTCATTTTTCTGTTTATAGTTTTTTAATAAATTAAATTTTATTGCTATTGTATAAATTAAAATAATTATTGTCTTTTTAGCAGTTGAAAATTTAATTAATAATAATAATAATTTAGTAAATACATTGTTATTTGTTTTCAATAGTTTAAGGAATAAATACATATATTCAATCAATTGAAGATTTCTTATGATACAAAAACATACAAATTGTTTTGTAATAATAGGATTTTTTTTAACAAGTTCCTTTTTAGGAAGTGCTTTTGTTGTGGATTCTTTTGGTGTTATGGATCCAACCTTGTTGCAATCGACTACCGGTGGCTCTTTGGATGTAAATATTACTTCTTCTCCTGAAGTTATTAGTACTGATAAAGAAGTAAAATTCAAGATCAATTTTCTTGAACCTGGTACTGATAAAATTCAGGTTCATGTTGATTATGATTTTCAGGTCTTCAAAAACGTAGAAGAAGTATTTTCAGCAGCAAAACAAATTAATCAACCCCTCCTCCATACAGCAGAAGGTTCTGTTACTATTCCATTTATGTTTCCCTCTCCAGGATCTTATTCAATTAAGATACCTGTTTTAGGGATAAACTTTATTCCCATAAACCCAGAATATGCTGAATTCAAATTTGTTATAAAATAATTGAAGTTACCTTTATCAATTTTTTATATAACGCAACATTTTTTATTTTGTAATGTTTCTATACTTTATTGATTTGAAAGAAGAAGAAGCTTGGAATTTAATAAGGCCTGTCTGTCGAGAATTGGATGAATTAGTTAATCTAGGAAAAGTAAAATTCCTATCTGGCTTTCATAGTGAAAGAGAAGGCTCATATAAAATTTATCTTGAGTGCAGTAAAATTCATCTTTCCTCAAGAGGAATTTTTGATAAAATTGGAGATATTGAATATCAAAATAATAAACTCCGAATAGGTTTTAGTAGTAATAAAATGCCGTTAAATCTTATGATTGATATGACAAATGATATGACAAATACTTAATCCCTACCGATTTGTTATTTAGGAGGAGCTGTTATTTATACTTTCGAGAAATTTTTGTAGATGAGTAACTAGGTCTTTTAAAACCTCAATTTTCCTACTTGGATTATTTGCATAATTTATAACCTGATTAATGAATACATCAATTTCAATTGTTTCTTCTCCCAAGACCTCGATTCCTTTAGATGTTAGTAAGTAGGATTTTCCTGGTATTCCATACTGAATACCTGATAAAAAATAGCTTTGATTCTCATCCATTTTTTCGGTAGTAGTTCTATATTCTTTTATTACTATACCGATAGCATTTTGAATATCATTTTCAATTTGATTAATCTTTTTTGTTAATTCATTAATACACTCTAAAAGCTCCGAAATCACAGTACTCTTTGATATTGCATTTGTTTAAGCATTTATAATTTTCCCTATTCTACCTAATCAAAATAAAATTTTAATTTACTTTAATTCCTTTTCTTGTTTTTCGATCTTTTTTAATTCTGTAATTAAAAATTCTTTATACTTATCACGTTCCTGTTCAGTCATTTTATCCAAATTAGAACTTAATGTCGAACCTATAGATGATACTCTATCAATTAGATCCATAGCCATAAACCTTCCTATACTTCCAAACCTAAACATAACATCCAATTGTTTTTGTAATATCTTTTGTATTGATTGAATATCTTCTGCAATTCCAACACCTTTGTGTGTAACTTTATATTTTCCATTTTCTGTCTCTGAAATTAGTCCTTCTTCTAATAATCTGCCTAGCATAGGATAAATAAGACCTGGAGATGGTTTCCATTTTCCTTCGCTTTCATAAATTGCAAAATCTATGATTTCTTTGCCGCTCATTGGTTTCTCTTTTAACAAGTTTAAAATGTATTGTCTAGAGAACCCTCTGGGTATAACACTATTTACTCTCGAAAACCAATGGGAAATCATATATTTATAATATCACTAGCGATTTATTAATATTTCTCTAAATTAGTCGGCTACTCATCAGATTTTTTGAATCGTATCTAATATTAGAATAATAAAGTATTAAAAAAATATATATTGAATTTTATTAAAGGTTTATTAATGACTATGAAATGTCCTGTGTGCGGAAACATTATGATATGGTTAAATGGGTCTATATGTCATGATCCTCCAGTTAAATATTATTCTTGCAGAGAATGTATGGTTGGCATTTCTAAATATTCTGAAACTAATTACGACATTTATGAAATTAAAAATTAACAAATAATTTTTAAATCTATTTATTAATTAATAAATCTGTTAAAGTAGTGAGATGCATAATAAAAGAAAAATCTCTATAAAAGAACGTCTAGCGGATGCTAATGATATTATAATCCTTCCAGGAGTATATGATGCTTTAACCGCTAAAATTGCCGAAGATGTAGGATTTGAAACAGCATTTCAAACAGGGTATGGTACATCAGCCTCTTTGTTAGGAATGCCCGATTTTGGGTTCCTGAATGCTGGGGAAACTTTGGAAAATGCAAAAAGAATTATTAATTCTGTAAATATACCAATTCTTGTTGATATAGATACAGGATATGGAAATCCTTTAAACGTTTGGAAAATTGTTAAAGATTTAGAAAGAATCGGTGCAAAAGGAATTTTTTTAGAAGATCAAGTATGGCCTAAAAGGTGTGGTCATATGACTGGCAAAACCGTTATTTCAAAAGAGGAATATATTCTCAAATTACATGCTGCCATAGATGCAAGAGAAGATAATGAATTTATCATAGTCGCAAGAACAGATTCCCTTGCACAATTTGGAATTGAAGAAGCAATAGAAAGAGGAAAAGAGTACAAAAGAATCGGAGCAGATGTTATTTTTATTGAAGCGCCCAAAACTATTGATCAAATGGAATTGATTGCAAAAGAAATTAAGGCTCCTTTACTAGCAAATATGATTGAGGAAGGAATAACCCCTAATCTAACTGCTGACCAACTAAGAAAAATGGGCTTTAAAATGGTCGTTTTTCCATTATCTGCATTATATTCAGCTACTTTTGCAATAAAACAAACCCTTGAAACCTTAAAGAAAACGGGCACAACTAAAGAATTGAAAAATAAAATGATTACTTTTCAAGAATTCAATGATCTTGTCAACTTATCTGCATATAGTAAATTGGAAAAAAAATATTCTTCTTAGACCCTATTTTCTTCTTATCGATGGTTTTAGTTCGATAATCTCAATAATTATATAGAATACTGGATTTAATATTATAATAACACTAATGCAAAAATTAAAACCAGATCTTATTGAATATATCTCGATTTTGAAAAAGGATGTCAAAATAAATAATTATGATATTATCTCTAAATTAGACAATAAAATAAAACCGAATAGAAATACTAAAAAAAATGTATGGATTGAAGCATATGGATGCTCTGCCAATATTGCAGATTCAGAAATTATAGCTGGCACCTTAAATAGTCATGGGTATAATATAGTGCATTGTATTGATGAATCAGATCTTAATATAATTGTAACATGTTCAGTTAAAGACTCTACTGAACATAAAATGCTCCACCGAATTAAGCAATTAACTGTAGACAATAAACCATTACTAGTAGCAGGATGTCTTACCAAAACCGAACGAAAAAAAATAGAAAAAATTAATCCAAACGTCAGCTTATTAGGTCCAAATTCTTTAGATAGATCAGTAGAAGCTGTTAATCTTACATTTTCAAATAATAAAATTGTATTTCTTGATGACTCATCGGAAGAGAAAGTAAACTTACCAAGGTTAAGAGTAAATAAATCTATTAGTATTGTAGAAATCGCATCTGGTTGTTTAAGTAATTGTTCCTTTTGTCAGACTAAACTTTCAAAGGGTAATCTTAAAAGTTATCGCCCTGGGTCCATAATTAGCCAAATAAAAAATGATGTTAAAGATGGTTGTAATGAAATATGGTTAACGTCAACTGACAACGGCTGTTATGGAAAAGATATAAACTCAAATTTGGTTGAATTGTTAAAGTTATGTACACAACTAGAGGGGGATTATAAAATTCGAGTAGGAATGCTGAATCCAATGTATTTATCAGAGATATTATATGACCTTATATTAGTATATAAAAATGAAGAGAAAATATTTAAATTCTTACATATACCAGTCCAAAGTGGCAGTAATAAAATTTTAAAACAGATGTATAGAGGTCATGATATTAAAATTTTTAAAAAGGCTGTATACGAGTTTCGAAAATCTATCCCTGAAATTACAATAGCAACTGATGTTATAGTAGGTTTTCCAAACGAGACAGAGGAGGATTTTAAATTGACAATGGATTTAATTAAAGAGTATGAGCCAGATATCATAAATATATCAAAATATAGTCAGAGATCAGGTACAGTTTCATCAAGGTTAAAGAATATACCCTCCGATCAAAAAAAACTCCGTTCTACAATTTTACATAGTATTTCCCGTGAGATATCAAAAAAAAGGAATACTCTCTGGAAAGGGTGGATTGGCGATGTATATATTGATGAAATAACAAATACGTTAGTTCAGGGAAGAAATTACGCATATAAATCAGTGATTATAAATAACTCTGATACATTAAACCTAAGTGTTGGACAAATAATTAAGGTCAAGGTGGTTGACTCTTCTCAATATTCACTTTTTGCAGAATTCTTAGAGTTCAAATAAGATTACAAAATAGATTTGTTAATGAATCATCTTAAGTTATCTTATATGTGGCCATTAAGAAGGGTTATTTAATCATCGATTTTTCTTATAAATATAAAAACTAATTTATATATTAAAATTATTTATTGTGTATGTTCTGTAGTTGCAGATGTATAAAATGTAAAAGTATAGATTTAGAATATTTTACGTTTAAAGCTTTTGATGGATTTGAAGAAATTCACCATACGTGTAGATCGTGTAAAACTCATTTTAATCATCTCGATGGTGATACCTATGATCGTTGTGAAAAATGCAATTATAACAATAAATAACTAGAGTTTAGATTATGTTTTGAAACTATCTATTAATTTTTTATGGTATAATCCATTACATTGATTCTTTTCAACAATTTTAATATTCTTAATATCTTTTATACTTTTATTTGCCTTAAAGAACTCAAAACATATATTACACAGTTCTACCATATTTTAAACTTAGTTTACTTTTATATTATTTTTATGTAGTTTAATTATTTATATCTTGAATTTACCTATCAACACTTAAAAGTAAGAAATAGCATTCTTTTACTGGGATGGCCGCCCGAAAGAATACATCTAGAAAAAAAAGATTAATTAGGAAAATTAAACAAAATAGGCCTGTGCCTGCATGGGTTATTATTAAGACGCATAGACAAGTACGATCCAATCCAAAGCGTAGACTATGGAGAAGATCCGATGTTAACGTAGGATAATGAATGGTGATTTATGAAGATGTCAAAAACTGATGAGAATACAACTCATGTATATACCATTAATCTAGGAAAGGCTTGGTTAACTCCTCAATATCGCCGAACTGATAGAGTAATCAATATGATTAAGGAATTCGCCAAACGTCATATGAAAAATGAAAATATAAAAATAGATCAAGAGTTAAATAAAGAAATCTGGAAACAAGGCAAAACAAATCCACCAAGAAAAGTACGTGTACGAATGTCCCTTGATGATAATGTTGTTTTAGTATCATCTTATCAAGAAAGCTTAAAGGAAAACGAAGTAAAGAAGGACGAAAATAAGGACACTACTTAAACATATACCAGCAAATATTTCCTACTTTTAAATTCTTGTTTTAAACAATTTTTATTCTAATTTACATTTTTATCGTGACAAGGCTCTTAAAATCTATTAAATAAATGGGATTTTCCTCGATGATGATCTATCATTTTCCTCCGGATGAATTGCATGTTTTCTAGCCAATAATAATAATATACCACTAAACAATAGTAATACTAGTGCTAACCCTTGAGCTCCTCCATTAGGAATAAAAATCAGATAGATAACAGAAAATACAATACATGAAAAAGCCTGTAAACAATATTGGATAGATGATACTAACTTAGCCTTTTTTGCAAAAAATGTAATTCCAAATAGTGCAATACTAGGATAAATTGTTAGCAAAATAAATTGGTCAATATCTATTTCATTATGTGTCAATAATTTAATGAATAATATTCATAATATTTTTCTTTCCTCCTTCCAATTAAATATTAATCAAAGATAGGAGCGATCTCAGTTGCAATTTTATTATTAACAAGAGATAATGCATTTTCAAAAGGTAAGTTTGCCACATCATCAACGCTAAAAGGGCCATATTTATACATATCAACTCCAACAAATTGCTCCATTGGTTTTACAAACATAATTAGTAATTTTTTTTGTTTAATTGTATCTGTTATTTTTTCTAAAATCTTTGACTGGCCATTGGTTATTAAGGTCGTTATTTCTTTTCTCTTTCTTTTTGACTGAATTTCTCCATCGATTATAAATTTTTCTTCATCTGTCATTTTAGAATACCCTATCTCTAAATTTGAGTTTATATTTCCTATAAGGATTTTTTCTATTCTAATTTGCAGTAAAAGATTCGATATTATCGATAAATTTTCGATAATTTTCTGCACAATTCTTTTTTCAAGAATGTCATACTCTTTTGCCTTTAAATTTCCAATTGTAATAGCTAGTCTCTGATATGTATCATAAGGTATTTCCTGTAATGAAGAAATTTGATATTCTTTTAAAAGAATATTATATGCCATTTCTAATGTGAAATACTCTTCCGAATTGTCAGACATTAAGTTAATAATATGGTAGCAGAATCAAGTTATAAATAATTCCGTTTATCTATTTAAATTTCTGAAAGCCTTAATTATGAGATCCTTAATTATTACCAACTGATTTGCCATATAGGATTATTGAAGGAAGAATTGAACAACAAGATTTTAGCACTGATGACATTATGGATAAATTAGAAAAAGACGATATCAAGTTTATAGATTTACAATTTACTGGACTTTTTGGAAAATTTCATCATATTACTATTTCTGCAAATATGTTTAAAAAAACCGATTTTGAAAATGGATTACCAAAAGTTGATGGTTCTTCAATCCGTGGATTTACTGAAATTCATGAATCTGATTTAATTGTTAGACCAGACCCTTCTACTTATGCTATAATTCCTTGGATAGAGAAATACAAAACATGTAGACTGATTTGCGATATTTTAAGGGGAGGATCTAATAGAATACAATTTTTGCGGGATCCTCGAGGTATAGCAAAGAAAGCTGAAAAATATGTTAATGAGAATGGTTATTCTTTATCATATTGGGGGCCAGAAGTTGAATTTTTTGTTTTTGATAAATTGTTAGTAAATACCCTTACCCCATATCATGGTCAAAGTTATGAAATAATTTCGAAAGAAGCTCCTTGGGCTTCTGATGGCTTTGGATATACCATGAATCTAAAGGAAGGGTACCTTCCTAGCTCTCCAGGTGATAGTTTAATGGGTTTCCGCAATGAATGTGTAGACATTCTTAGCAATAATTTTGGTATTGCATGTGATGCACATCATCATGAAGTTGCAACAGCTGGACAATGTGAAATAGATATACTATATGATACATTAGTAAATGCTGCAGATTCTGTCCAAAGTTATAAATATATTGTAAAAAATGTTGCCAAAAAACACAACATGATAGCTACTATGATGCCAAAGCCAATAGCACTTGATAATGGATCTGGTTTACATGTTAATATCAGTCTTTGGAATGATAACACTAACTTATTTTTCGACCAAAATGATGAATATGCTGAAATTTCTGAATTAGCTAGATATTTTTGTGGAGGTATATTGGAGCATTCTTTTGCACTCGCTGCAATTGTAGCCCCTACAACTAACTCATATAGACGATTAGTTCCAGGATATGAAGCTCCTGTGTATGTTGCTTGGAGTACTGGTAATAGATCAGCTATAATACGTATTCCAGGACATTTTAGAGGAGAAAAATTTGCAAATATGAAAAGAATTGAATTTCGTGCTCCTGATCCCTCGTGTAATCCATATCTAGCTTTTTCTTGTATTGTTGCAGCTGGTTTAGATGGAATAAAGAAAAAAATATCTATAGGTGATCCTATTGATGAAGATATTTTCAAAATGAGTTCCAAACGAAGACGTCAACTTGGAATAAAACAATTACCAACTAGTTTATTAGATGCAACTGAGGCTTTGGACTCCGATAGAGAGTTTCTTAAACCCATATTTGATGGCTCAGTAATTGATAGATTGATAGAGCATTCAACAAATGAATATAGAGAAGTTACTTTAAGACCTCATCCACATGAATTTTCTTTATATGCCGATGTATAAGTACAAGAATTTCAGTTAGTGTTAATTAATTATTAGTTTATTAATTATTTTGTATTCTTAAAGGTCATCAATTTTCTTTGCCAATATAAAGTCATATTCACTTAACCCATTAACTTTGTGTGTAGATAAAAAAATTTTTACTTTGTTAAAAACATTAAATAATTCTGGATGATGATCTAATTTCTCTGATTCTAATGCTATCTTTGTAATAAAACCAAAGGCTTGAGTAAAATTTTTAAATTCAAAAGATTTACATAATTTACCGTTTTCGATTTGCCAGTTTTTTATTTCTTTTAACTTCACTTCAATTTCATTATCAGAAAGTTTTTTATAATTATTCAACTAAAAATTACTTTACTTGATTACTATTAATGTATTTTACTGTAGTCAACAATTATAGTGAAATAATTTTTTTATTTACTCTTGCCTTTGCAGAAGATATTCATTTTTGATAATCGAAATATAAATAAAGCAGATGAATACTCTTCCGTGTATGAGCTCAAGCAAAAAACCACATATGAATCTCGTGGTTACAGGACATGTAGATAATGGTAAATCTACAATTGTAGGCCATTTAATGGTTGATTTAGGAGTTATTGATCAAAGGACTATAGAACAATTTGCAAAAGAATCAGAAGCTACTGGTAAGGGTGATACTTTCAAATATGCATGGGTTTTAGATAGTATTAAAGATGAAAGAGATCGAGGAATTACCATAGATCTAGCTTTTCAGAAATTTGAAACTACGAAGTTTTTCTTTACGTTAATTGATGCCCCTGGTCATAGGGACTTCATTAAAAATATGATAACAGGTGCCTCAGAAGCTGATGTGGCTATTTTAGTTGTATCCACCAAACCAGGAGAAACAGAAGCCGCAACCGAACCTGGAGGTCAAGCAAGAGAACATGCATTTCTATGCAGGACATTAGGAGTAGGACAAGTAGTAGTTGCATTAAATAAAATGGATGATTCCAACTATTCAGAAGCAAGATATAATGAAGTCAAAGGTATTGCAGAAAAAATGCTGAAAATGGTGGGTTATAACACCAGTAAAGTCAATTTTGTCCCTGTCTCTGGATGGAAAGGTGATAATTTAGCAAAAAAATCTGAAAATATGGGTTGGTATAAAGGACCAACTTTGTTAGAAGCACTAGATTCTTTCGAGCCGCCAGAAAAACCAATTGGGAAACCCTTAAGAATTCCAATTCAAGATGTATATTCAATTACTGGTGTAGGTACTGTTCCAGTAGGTAGAGTAGAAACAGGTGTTGTTAAGGCTAATGATAAGGTAATAGTCATGCCTGCTGGAGTAACCGGAGAAGTCAAATCTATAGAAACGCATCATACTCAGATGAATTCAGCCGAAGCAGGTGATAATATCGGATTTAATTTAAGAGGAATTGACAAAAAATCTATTCATAGAGGGGATGTTATAGGACATCCCGATAAACCTCCAAGTGTTGCTAAAGAATTTGAAGCTCAAATAATAGTAATCCACCATCCAACTGCTATGGCACCAGGTTATACGCCAGTTTTACATGCTCATACAGCACAAGTCGCAGCAACTTTATCGGATTTTGTTGCAAAAATTGATCCTAAAACTGGTGGAGTTTTAGAAGAAAAACCAAAATTTCTTAAAACAGGAGATGCAGCAATTGTAAGAATTAGACCAGTCAGACCTCTTGCTATAGAAACTTTCAAAGAATTCCCTGAAATTGGTAGATTTGCATTAAGGGATATGGGTACTACAATTGCAGCTGGAGTTATTAAATCCATTACAGAAAAATACGAAAAGAAGTAAAGTGAAATATTACAATGCCTCAGGAAGCTAGAATAAAACTAACAAGCACCAATCTTTCTACCTTGGAAGGAGTCTGCTCTGAAATAAAAGGGATAGGTGAAAAAAGTGGTATAAATTTAAAAGGTCCTTATCCACTACCTACAAAAAAAATGAAAGTAGTAACAAGGAAATCTCCCTGTGGCCAAGGAACAAATACATGGGATAAATATGAGTTAAGGATTCATAGACGAGTAATTGATTTAGGTGCGGATGATAAAGCTATTAGACAACTTATGAGATTGAGAATACCCGATGATGTCTATATAGAAGTATCACTCACTTAAATTTTTATAATCATGCCTAACCAATAATCTTTGTACCAATTGTTACCATATTAAGGAATAACTCCCATTAATATTAAAAATATAAAATGAATTTATTCTGGTCAGTAGTGTTATTACAATCACTTTTATTATTACTCTTTAATTTTAATCAAATTTTTGCAGAATCATCTATAGCTAAAAATGATTTTAAATCTTATGAAAATAAAAAATATTCTATAGAATTAATGTACCCCTCAGATTGGACATATGTAGAATTTATAGATCAAATTTCTGATAATGATCTCTTTATAATAATTAGTTTCATTTCTCCATTAGAGTCTTCTCTAGATACATTTCAAGAATATTTTACTATTAAATCTAAAATTCTGGATTCCGGAGATTCTTTTTCTAACCACTTTAATTCATATTTAGAAAAACTAAGGAACACTATAACAAATATAAATATATCCAATATAGAAGATATCTCCAATGGAAATAAATTTATACACTATTCATTTTCGCCTCCACAATCAGGATTAATTATAAACAAAGATGAATATATCTTTCTAAAAAATTCTAATAATGTATTTCATATTGAATTCACTTCTAATGGTGATGATTATAAAACATTCAATCCATTGATTAATAAAATAATGTCATACTTTCGTCTTACTTAACATGATATTTGCTGTATTATAAAAAAAGAATTGAAAAAAACTTTATGTATTGATCTTATCAAAACGTTGCGAAACGTCTTCCCAGTTTATAGTATTCCACCAAGCAGAAATGTAGTCAGGTCGTTTGTTCTGATATTTGAGATAGTATGCATGTTCCCATACGTCACATCCTAAAAGTGGTATTAAACCTTCTGTTCTTGGACTGGTTTGATTTGGCATTGCTTTGTATTCTACTTTATTGGTAGATGGATTATAGACAAGCCAACCCCATCCACTCCCTTGAATCAATGTAGTAGTAGAAGAGAATTTCTCTTTAAAGTCTGAAAAACTTCCAAATGACGAATTTATTGCATTAGCAATAGATCCACTTGGCTCACCTCCTCCATTTGCTTTCATATTATGCCAAAATATTTGATGGTTATCAAATCCTCCTCCGTTAAAGTTGATTGCACTTTTTTGATCAGCAGGAACTTGATCAAGATTAGATAATATTTCCACAATATCTTTTTCTTGAATTTCAGGAGAACATTTCTCAAGTGCTGCATTGAGTTTATCTGTATAAGTTTGATGGTGTTTTGTATGATGTATTTCCATAGTTCTTGCGTCAATATATGGTTCTAGTGCATCATAACTGTAAGGTACTGGAGGTAATTCATATTTTCCCATAAATATATTTTTTTTTGTAATTATTAACCTTTTTGTTATCTAATATATTTTTTTTAACATTGACTTGATTTTATACCTACTTTCTTCATTGTCAGAGGGAAACATATTTATTGAAATTTAAAATTCTATTTTAACTGCTTACTCATGGTTATTAATAAGGAACTGCTAGAAAAACGGAAAAAAATATCTCAACACCGACCTAAATTTGTAAGACAGGAAAGCTGGAGATACGACAGGCTTGCAGAAAACTGGAGGAAGCCTAAAGGGAAAGATAATAAAATGAGACTACAAGTTTCTGGCGTTCCTCAATTGGTAAAAGTTGGATATAGAGGCCCAAAGGTCGTTAGGGGACTTCATCCATCAGGATATGTTGATAATTTAATCTATAATACCAATGACCTGTTATCATTAGATTCAAAAAAAGATGCTGTAAGAATAGGTCGTATAGTTGGAAAATTAAAGAAAAAACAAATTTTGACTAAAGCAGCTGAATTGGGATTAAAAGTTTTGAACCCAGGAAAAGATTCTAAATTACAAAATAAATCACAAATAAAGGAGAAAGATTCTAAATTACAAAATAAATCACAAATAAAGGAGAAAGATTCTAAATTACAAAATAAATCACAAATAAAGGAGAATGAGTAGAAGATATGGTTGTAAATCTTAAAAAGAAACGTGAGTTAGTCGCTCGAATGCTTAATGTTGGTTCTAATCGTGTTAAATTCGAGCCTGATAAGCTTGATGATATAGCGGATTCTATAACTAGAGAAGATATTAGATCTTTAATTAAAAATGGAGTTGTATGGACATCAAAGCCCAAAGGAACCTCTCGCGGTAAAGCTAAAGCAAAATTAGATATAAAAAAGAAGCATGGAACCGGTGCTGGATCTAAGAAAGGTCGTAAAACAGCAAGAACAGGAAAAAAAGAGTTATACGTAAAAAAAATAAGAGCAATGAGGTACCATTTGAAAGTATTAAAAGATAGAAACGATGTTAACCGTGAAATATATTGGTCTTTGTATAAAAAAATTAATGGTGGTCAAATTCGCTCCTTGACTCACTTAAGATCTACTGTAAAAGATTGGAAATCACAATAAGGATTTCCGAAGATACTATATTTTTAATCAATTAAAATCGTTCATGATCGAACTGGACCTATTGATTAGTTTTTCTCTTAAGCTAATAACCTGGGACCTCTTTTCTCCATCCAAGTTAGTTTGAAGCAATACATTTAATCCTTCCACTATATATTTTATATTGGGTAAAGTAAGAATATCTCGATCATCACGATCATCTTGATAATTTTCTTCCCAATTACTCATACTTTAGGATGTTTTGTGTTAATGTTAAAGGTTTTGGATTTCAATTTAATAAATTAATTGATGTAATTACTAAAATATTATGTTTTTAGACTATTTGATCATATGTTATTTACCTTAATTACTTCGGAAAGAGATCCAGCTAGTAAAACAATGATAAAATATTTACAAGAAGACAAAAAATTCAAAGAAATAAAAAATTTCTATTTAACTTCTTCTTTATACCATAATATTTCAATGTTTATATCTCCTGACCAATTACTATTTTCTGATAGTATAGATGCTCGATGCAAAGAAACCGATGTATTAATTTTTCTTTCTAGACATCAATCAAAAAGTAAGATCCCGTCTTTGACCTGTCATTTTCCAGGAAATTATTTGACAAATTCTTATGGCGGAAATAAATGTGAGTTAGGAATTGCATATCCCTCATTGCAAAAGAATTATCTTTTAAAAATATTCCAATTAAGAGAAAAGGTTCCTTTGTGTGATATAACTATAGAAACTACACATCACGGTCCCACTAGTATAAAAAAACCTGTTATGTTTGTTGAAATAGGCTCCTCTGAGGACCAATGGAGTAATATTGAGAATGCATCATTTGTATGTGATTCTTTATTAGATACATTAACAAAAAAAATTTGTCCTGCAAAAGATATTGCAATAGGATTAGGAGGAAATCATTATGGTTCCAAATTCAACAAACTAATACTAAATACTGAATATGGAATAGGTCACATAGCAAATAAATACAATTTATTTAATATTAATAAAGATATGCTAAACCAAATGATTTCAAAATGTTTTGAAAAAGTTACCCATATAATAATTGACCAAAAGGGGTTGGGTAATGAAAAAGAAAGAATAATGAATCTATTGAAGGATATTGAATTAGAAGTAATTAAAATATAAATTCCTCATAGTTGACGATTAAATACTTTTACGTATTGTTATTGATGAAATTTCATTATATTTCTAAAAGTTGTATTATTTTCTTATTATAAAAGGACAAAAGCATATTATTAAGATCAAATATAAAAGACAAAGATAAGAAAAAAGAGATATATATATATATCCTTTAGAAAATGAAGATACATTCACATACATATAATGCTCTATCATCACCTTTATGAGAAGAGAGGAAGGATTCATTGGAGTATTCTTATAGACTATAAAATTATGTGAAATCTAGATCTTATTTATATTCAATTCAATATTTTTTTGAATTATTCATTATTATTTTATTTCTTTTTTAAGAACTACAAAAACTATGAATCTAAAGAAAAGTTTTCTTCTCCTAAATTTACCATTTATATTTATTAAACCTGATAGTATCAAACGCCTTAGAAGTTTTATTGAGTGTTATTAAACAACTAACAACTAAAAAAGGCTTTTTTAGGTTTGTTTTTATATTCTAATTCTATATATATATTATTGAAAAAATTCTCAGAAAAACCACCAATGATTATAATATCTGGGTCTTGTTTGAATTTTGATAAAGAAAGAAAGAAAATAGTTGAATTCATAGAATATTTGCAATTTTCGGTTAGCTCAAAAGTTAATTGTGAAGTCTCATCTAATGGTGCTGCTTTAGGATGGGATTTTTTCAATATCTATTTTGACCTTTCTCTTATAGAAAAATTGATAGAAAATTTTCCAGAAATTTCCAAAGAAGAAGGAATAACTCTTGAACAGCAATTCGTTTTATGGCTTACAAAGCAATTTAAAAGACGAAATTTGAACTATCATCTTAAGCTGAGTGATATTCCCTATGAAAATACAAAAGGGTTTAGATTAGATCCAAACAATTATCGTGATGATAGTCTCTTGGAAGATTTAAGATAAATTATTCTTTCAAATACCATTTTATCAATCTATTATTGGTTTATCTGAATGGGTATGCTTATAATTAGACTTAAACGTAATTTAACACTTTTTATAAGAATTAATGTGAGTTTAAAATATTGTTTAATTGATAACTATTAATACAAGGTTATAAATTTTTTATATACTCATGACTCTATTACAAAAACCTCAATTAGGCTGTTGGGATTTATCAGAATTAGTAGATGGGGAAAAAAATAAGATAAAAAATTATTTAAAAATATTACATGATGATGTCATAAAATTCAAAGAAAACCGTAAATTACTTAATGATAATATTTCTTCACAAAATTTTTCTAAAATGCTATTACAATTGGAGAAGATTTCAGAGAAATTAAATATGGTGGTAGGTTTTGCACATTTGCAATATTCATCCAATACTTCTTCAAATGAATATTCTGCCTTCGTTACAGAAATGGAGTTATTAAGTACTGAAATTTCTAATAATTTAATCTTTTTTGATATATGGTTCAAACATACTCTAAAAGAAAAAGATGCGAATAGAATTATTCAAACTGTAGATCCTATTTATAAACATTTTCTGATACATAAAAGAGTTTTAGGGAAATATACCTTATCTGAAAAGGAAGAAAAAATTGTTAATATACTTGAAGTAACTGGACCAAATGCATTAGTCAAAATATATGATCGAATGACAAATAATTTTGAATTTATTCTTGAAATAAAAACAAATAACAAAATAAAAAGAAAAAAAATTCTAAATAAGGAAAAGTTAATGTCACTAGTTAGAAGTAACAAATCAGAGGAACGGAAAGCCGCATATAAATCATTGTTCAATGTATATAAAAACAATAGTGGAGTTTTAGGTGAAATATATTTAAATTTAATAGTACAATGGCATGATGAAAACATTAAAATCCGTGGTTTTGATTCACCCATTTCTGTTAGAAATGTCTATAATGATATAAGTGATACTGTTGTATCTACATTATTGGACACATGCAAGAAAAATTCTTTTATTTTTCATAAATATTTCAATTTAAAAGCAAAAATGTTAAAATTAAAAAAACTAGAACGTTATCACTTGTACGCACCTCTTGTTAAAAAAGGAATAAAACAAAAAAGATATACCTATGAACAAGCAATAAACATAGTTTTAAATGTTTTTGAGTCATTTGAACCTAAATTTCGAGGTTATGCAGAAATAGTTTTTAATAAAAACCATGTTGATGCAGAAATAAGAAAGGGAAAGATGAGTGGAGCATTTTGTTCTACTATTACTCCTAAGTTAACTCCATATGTTCTATTAAATTATGATGGTATGTATCGTGATATCTCTACAATGGCTCATGAATTTGGGCATGCTATACATAGTATTTGTTCTTCAAATCTGCCAATCGCTGTCTCTCATGCTCCTCTCCCTTTAGCTGAAACAGCTTCTGTCTTTGCCGAAATGTTGTTGAATGAAAAGTTAGCAGAAGAAATGACAGAACAAGAAAGATCTATTCTATTAGCAGAACAAATAGATGACATGTACGCAACTATTATGAGACAGTCATATTTTACATTATTTGAAATTGATGCGCATAATAAAGTCATAGAAAACAATGCTAATATTGATAATATCTCATCTTTATATCAAAAGAATCTCCAGGATCAGTTTGGAAATTCAGTAATTGTTTCCGATGATTTTATGTGGGAATGGACATATATACCACATTTTTATCATACTCCTTTTTATTGTTATGCATACGCTTTCGGCAACCTTCTCGTGTTATCCTTGTTTCAAATGTACAAAAAAGAGGGAAAATCTTTCATCCCAAAATATTTGAATTTACTTTCTGCTGGGGGATCAAAAAAACCAGAAACTTTATTAAATGAAATTGGTTTTGATATCTCTAACAAAAGATTTTGGCAACAAGGTTTTGATCTCTTGTCAGAAAAAATAGGTGATTTAGAAAATATCCTGTAGTTTTATATTCATGTTAATTAGATATCCATAATAATATATTATGCTACAATTTCTTCTGATAAGATTACTAAAATATTTATTTTGTTAATCTAGTTATATTATATTGCTGATTTGTTTGTATGATACTGATACTGATAAAAGGTTATTGTTTTATCAGAATGAGAACTTTATAACCCATAATAAATATTAATAAAATAATGGAAAAATTCTGGTATGTATGGTTAAAAAATTTTCTCTGAATCTTATTATGCTATTACTTTTGAAAAAAGTGTATGTCTATCTATAATCTAATGTTAATTACCAATACAAATTTTAAAATCCTAAACAAATAATAATTGATAGTTCATGAAAGTAAATTCCTCACAAAATTATACAAGTTAAATGAATTATAGCTAATACAAGCATGGCAAATAAATAAACCCAAATGCTTTTATTTTGGTATAACTTCACCTGATACTGAACTAAATTTTCTCATTTTTTTATGTCCAGTTTTTTCTTTATGATCTTCAGCATCGGAATTGAAAAAAAAACTACTTTGGCAATCTTCACAAAACCAAATTTTATTCAAGTCCTCGGGATGCATATTTTATTAAATAAACCTCTGTAATATAAGAAATTAGATAATATCTAATATACAATTTATAGAAACTAAGTCCTATGTCAAACTTATATTTTTTTTATAAAGTATAATCGTTAGGTAGAATCATATATTTTATTATTATGATTCAAGTAATTTGGGCTATAAGATCTATTAACTTCTACTTTATCTCATGTACACCTTCAGACAAAATAATGTTTGAAATTTTATTTACATCTATGTCATTGTCAAATCAAGGCATCCTTAAATTTCAATCTCGGGATTATTATTCTGTTTCTGAATTACAATTTTCAAGTGCTATTACTGCACTGTCCAAACTATATTTCCTAATACGGTGAGGGAAATTAGGATCACAAACATTCCGCACTGGTGCAACAGATTTAGGTGTATTCTATCCAAATAAAAAATTTTTAAACTAATCCTATGATTTTTTCATAAGATAGCGCATCTTCTAATTCCTTTTCACTCATCAATTTTTTTCCTAAAATAAGTTCTCGTATTCCTCTACCCGTTCTTAACGATTCTTTATATATTTCTGCTGCTGTCAGGTATCCAACATATGGATTTAATAAGGTTATGAGAATAGGACTTTTTTCTACTTGTTGTTTTAATCTTTCAGAATTTACTTGAATTCCATTAATAAAATTCGTTGCAAAAATTGGCAAGAAATTTATTAACATGTCAGTGGCATCTAAAACATTCTTTAGCATTCCTGGCATCATTACATTTAATTCAAACTGTCCCGCTTGTGCAGCCATAGTTACCGAAACATCCTTTCCTATAATATCAAAGCAAATCATGTTTAAACATTCAGCCAAAGAAGGATTGACCTTTCCTGGCATGATAGATGAACCCGCATGAACTGCTGGAATGAGTATTTCTGCTAAGCCTGCTAATGGGCCAGAAGCCATAAGTCTTAGATCATTAGCCATTTTTATTAGTTCAATTGCCAAGTTCTTTAATCCGGAAGAAAAGTTAGCTATATCGAATTTGCTTTGGAGGAAAAAGTGAAGGTTTGCAGACATTTTTAAATTTACACCTGAAATGTCAGAAAGATGTTTAACAATTTTTTCTCTATAGCCTTTGGGCGTATTGACACCAGTTCCAACTGCTGTTCCACCTATTCCAATTAACTCTAATTTTCTTTGGCTATTGATAATTTCTTCTTTAGCTCTCTCTAGTGCATAGGCATATACTTCAAACTCGGAGCCTAATGTTACAGGAAGAGCGTCCATAAGATGAGTCCGTCCAATTTTTATAATATTTTTAAAATCAAAAGATTTGGTTTTCAAAGATGCTATCATTACATCAAGAGCTTTTATAACCAAATTAATGTTCATTAATATTGCAATATGCATTGCTGTTGGAAATGTATCATTACTTGATTGAGACATATTAACATGGTCATTAGGACTAATAATCCTATAATCGCCTTTACTTTTTCCCAGAATTTCTAAGGCCCGATTTGCGATTATTTCATTTGTATTCATATTAACAGCAGTACCAGCGCCGGAATTAATGGCGTCTACAACAAATTGGTCTAAGAATTGTCCTGATAAAATTTCATCACAAGCTTGAATAATTACTTTGGCAATTTTCTCATCTAAAATTTGTAATTCAAAATTAGTTAACGCTGCTGATCTTTTAATCATAACATAAGCTTTTATAAGGTTTAAATGAGATTTATTACCAGTTACTTTGTATTGTTCTAGTGCACGAGCTGTAAATGGACCATAATATGCATTATCAGGAACTTTAAATTCTCCTAATGAATCTTTGTCTACTCTAAATGACATTATAATGACTATAAAATTCTCGTTTATATAATACTAGTTAACTAGAACAGAATAAGTTAACAATACTTATTTCTAAATCATTTTAATAAAAGTTTATATAATATATTTATATAGTCCACAAACCGCATACCAGTATGCCGCAAACTAAACCCATTGTAAGCATTGAGAATGTTGTTGCTTCAGCAACTATAAATCAAACGGTTAATTTAAATCAAATCACACAAATATTTCCAGACGTTGAATATCACCCCGATCAATTTCCTGGTCTTGTTTTTAGACTTAAATCTCCAAAAACTGCTACTTTAATTTTTAGCTCGGGAAAAATGGTATGTACAGGAGCCAAATCAGAAGATCAGGCAATCAAAGCCGTCAAAAGTGTCGTTCAAAAGCTGAAAAAAGGAAGTATCCAAATTGAAAACGAACCCATAATTGAAATACAAAATATTGTTGCATCCGCAAGTTTAGGAGGCAAAATTCATCTAGAATTAGCTGCTAGGGTGCTTCCTCGCAGTATGTATGAACCTGAACAATTTCCTGGATTAATTCATAGAATGTTAGATCCCAAAACAGTTATCCTTCTGTTTGCAAGTGGGAAGTTAGTTTGTACAGGGGCTAAAAAAGAAGCAGAAGTATATCGTGCTGTACATAATCTTCATAACCTATTAGAAGAAAAGAACCTTATGATATATGAAGGGTAATTATTTTTGAAAAGCTACATTTTTTCTTTATTTATCCACTCTTTTTTATAGATAATATTTGCAAACTCGTTGATAGTTAAAAAAAATATAAGTTATTCCATTTGAATTAAAAATTTTTTATTATTCTATTGTACCTTTTAAAAGGTACATAAAATCCTTGATTACTCCTCAATTATTTCTAATATTTTTTGTAAATCTGTTAACGGTTATTGTTCTATAATAGTTAGATCATAATTTAAAAGTTTTTTTAGATTTTCCAACTTTTTAACTAATATTATTCATTCCGTGGCTAATCGTTTCTAATCTAATATAAATTACTGATTTAAACATTTCCTATGTTATTGGAGAAATAAGAATTAACGACAAAGTACGAATTTTAGCAAGCATATCAAAATGGAGATTATCAGTTTGAATTTATCTTGTAATGCTATTATTCATTGATGAAATATTTTAGAAAACCATTTATCGATATTCTGAAACAGATTTATTTTAATTCTTATAATCATATTCATGCCAGAGATATGGCTTGGTTATGGTTCCACAGATGTAGTGTTAGATATTAAACAAGAAAATTTACTTTACTGTTACCCTGAGTTAAATTTATTATCTGATGAAAATATAAAAGAAATTCTAACTGATATAGAGTTTTCAAAGAAAACTCTCATTTTTCCTTTATCCTCTTCAAAGTCGATAGTAAAAATAATATCTTTTTTAATAGAAATTAATAAAACTGATATCACAAAGGAAATTGAAATTGGAACGTTTTCGCAATCTTTTCTTCAACTCAAAAATCATTTTGATGATAATATTAGAATTTTTCAAATGGATAAAAAAGATTTTTATGAAAACATCAAAAATTTCGATAGTGTTATTTTTATTTCAAAGATTGGATATGAACCTCTTTTTGGATTCAGCGGAACTCCTTCTATGCTGATAAGAAATTGTGTAAATGGTTTGATGGATGAAATTTTTCATTCTAATGAAATTATAAGTCCTAATTCTGGTCAAATAGGAGAGCCACTTAAAATAGCGTTAGAGTTTTATGATAAATTAGGTCTCTATTCTATCGAGGTTTTATCTAATCAATATGGAATCTCTCGCCTTTATTGTGGATTTAATTCAACATTTATTAAATCATCAATTTCAGATTTTAAATCAAATACTAATTTTAATCTCAATGAGCAAAAGTCGTTAATAATTAGCGCAGGTGTGGAACTTGAAAATCATACCACTCTTACTAACTCATTAAATTCATTATGGAATTCTATAGGAATTTTGAAAAATCAAGGAATGGCTGTTTTACTAGCAGAAAATAGCCATGGTATAGGTGATGGCGCTTTAACTATGTATTTAGAAGGTAAATTGAATCTTTCTCAAATCAAAAAAATTAATTATGTAAATGGATTAGAGCATCTAGTTTATCTTGAGAATTTAAAGAATGAGTATTACATTGGCCTAGTTTCTTCCATACCTTTCCATTATACTAAAACAAAATTAGGATTTAATACTTTTAATAATGTTAAAGAAGTTTTACAAAATATGCTCACACGTTATGGAAAATCAAATAAGATTACAATTTGCCCTGATCCTTGTATTACATTTTTTATAAAACAATAAGAATTTTTTTATACTTGAGATAGCTTAAATCTATTTTCTTTATAATAGAGAATTTGTTCTATTATATAAAGTTAAATACCTTGTCAAGTTAAATATAGAAATTGCAATCTATTCTTAGAAGTGTTGGTGGTTATGTTATTCGTAATTGCGAAGAAAAAGATCTTCCATTTGTTATTAATATAAACATGTTAACACTTCCAGAACATTATTCTGACTATTTTTTTAGTTCTATTTTAGCAGAATTGCCTGAAGCATTTATTGTGGCGGAAATAAAAAATCAGATAGTTGGTTACATTATGTGTAAAATAGAATTTGGGTTCTCGAATTTCAGAAAATTAGGTTTTGTAAAGAAAGGTCATGTGGTATCCGTAGCAGTTTTAGAAGAACATCAAGGAAAAGGTGTAGGAACAGCATTAATGCTAGAAGGAATTAACGGTATTATTATTAGAAAAAGTGATGAAATCTATTTGGAAGTTAGAGTAAGCAATGAAAGTGCAGTTCAACTATACAAAAAACTAGGTTTCATTATAAAATCTAGATTAAAATCATACTATCGTGATGGTGAAGACGCATTTTTAATGGCCAAAGATCTTAGTTAGATATATAATTACAATTGGATTTCTTATGATAATGAAAAGTAACAGACCTACTGGCATTTTTCTTTTAATTGTTCCTACAATAATTTTTCTAATCTATATATATCTATTATTTGCTTCAAATCTAGATTTGCTTTTGATAAAACTTACCATCATAGGAACTATAGGAATAATTGTTTCCGTATTTATTTGGATTGGATATACTATGATTTCTACTTCTAATCCTAATGAGATTACAGATGATAATATTTAAAGTATCTCTAAATCAAAAACCGTTTGATATATTCTAGGACCAACCTCTCTTATTACTCTTCCACAAATTATCTTATATTGGTAACATTGGAAATTATTATGACAATTTACTTTTCCTTCTTCCAGTGCATTCAATTTACTTTTGGCTTTAATATGAGCAAAATAGTGAATAATTCCTTTATTATTTTCAAGAGCCATAATCGCTGAATCAATAAATTCTGCTGCTTGTTCTGGAAGTGGCATAAGAACTCTTGTAGCTTTACCCTTCAATTGAGTAGCTATAATTGTTCTAGCATTACCTAAAATAGGAATAACTCTGTCTTGAACTTTGTTTAACTTGGAATTAATAATACATAAATCGTTTGCATCAGGATTCGAATCTATGCTATATACAATACAATCAGGATTTTTTTTTGCAAGAATAATTGAATAAGTTCCTATTCCTGCAAACATGTTAACGATTATTTCATTATTTCTTATCAACTTAGAAACTCTCAGTCTTTCAGTAGAAAGCCGAGGAGAAAAATATGTCTTTAATACATCTACTTTAAATATACATCCATGTTCTCTATATTCTGTAATCGATTTATTGATTCCTGTTAAAAAACATAGTCTTCTTGTTCTGTACTCTCCTTCTACTGAAGAGATTTGCTGAAAGACAGTTTTTACTGTCTTAATTTTATTTATCAGTATTTTGGCTATAATTTCTTTTTTCCCATCTAATTCCTCTGGAATTTTAATTATTATTATATCACCAATTATATCAAATGATGAATAAACCTTTTCAATTTCTTCTTTTGCAAATACATCTTTTAATGCATTTTTAAGCATGGACCCCATTTTTACCTATCTTTATTTTTTTATATAGTAATATTCGCCTGAATTTTTTTGTAATTTATCTAATTGACTTCCATTTTTATTTACTCGTGGTCTTCCAGTAGTCTCATCCCTTCTATAAGTAATAGCTAATTCTCTAAGAAATAGGTTCATACCTTCTATTTTAGACATGGGTTTACTAGCTATACCGTATACACCTGGGTTCCCATTAAATATTATTAAAGAATCAGAAACTATATCAATTAACTGCATGTCATGATCAATAATTATTGCTGATTTTCCTTGCGCTCTTACAAACCTCTGAATAAATTTTGCTAATGCTATTCTCTCCTCAATATCTAGAAAGGCTGAAGGTTCATCTAATGCATAGATATCAACATCTCTCATTAATGATGTTGCTATTGCTACTTTTTGTAATTCTCCTCCACTTAAATTCTTTATATTTTTTTCATACAGTTTTTTAACTCCCATTGGAATAAGAATTTGTTCTTCTGCAATGCTTCCTTCTATAATATTTTGATATGCTGTGTATAATAATGACTTAACATCAGAATCATATTCTTGAGTTATATATTGTGGTTTATATGAAATTTTAGCATTAGTTTCTATCTTTCCAGTATCAGCATTTTCTACTCCTGCAATCATTTTCATAAAAGTTGTTTTTCCTAATGCATTTGCTCCAATAACTCCTAAAACTTCACCTTTTCTTATTTTTCCCTCCGAAACTTTGAGACGAAATGCGTTAAAATTTTTTTCTAATTCTGAATATTGAGTGACAATATTATTTAAAATAAAATCATCAACAGGATTGAATGTATCAAATCTGAATTTTTTTTCTCTAAATCTTATATTTTCTGATGGGATAAAACCGTCGAGAAAATTATTGATTCCTGCCTTTGTTGACTGTAAACTGGAAACAATTCCATACGCTCCAGATTCACCATATAATATATGAATATAGTCAGACAAATAATCTAATAAAGTTAAATCATGCTCGATAACCATAACTGTTTTTCCTTTGGAAGCAAGATTTTGTATTACTTTAGCTACGGCCAATCTTTGATAAATATCATTATATGATGATGGTTCATCAAAGAAATAGTACTCGGCATCTTTAATTGCAGCAATAGTGACTGCTAATCTCTGTAATTCTCCTCCACTTAATTCATTTAGGTTTTTATTAAGGGAATTTTTCAAACCTAGTTTCTCCGAGATTTCATCTGCAGTTTTATTTTCATCAAATTTCTTTAAAATTTCATCTACTGTTCCCTTGAACACCTTTGGTATTTTATAAACTAGCTGAGGTTTTATCGATACCTTAAAATTCCCATTAGCAATGTTTTCAAAATGTGACTTTAATTCAGAACCATGAAACTTTTCAATAACATGCTCCCATTGAATATTTGAATCATAATTGCCAAAATTAGGTTTAAGATTCCCTGATAATATATTTACAATAGTAGATTTTCCCATACCATTTCTACCGAGCAGACCGACAACAGAACCTTTCTTTGGAGTTGGTAAATGATAGAGCCTAAAAGAATTTATTCCATATTGATGAATTTTATGTTCATCTAATTCTTTTGGTAAATTTACTATTACAATTGCTTCAAAGGGACATTTTTTAACACATATTCCACAACCAGTACATAAATCTTCGGAAATTACTGCTTTAGCATCCTCTTCCCTTTGAACAATGCATTTACCCCCTGTTTTATTTACTGGACAATAAATAATACATTCTAATCCACATTTTTTTGGTTTACATAATTCTTCATCTAAAACTGCTACTCTCGCTGTTGATTCAGGGTTTCCCATTTGTTTATATTTTTTACATTTATGTATTATATCTCTTGCTAGGTTGCATTTCTGATTGTTGTTAATTGTATGTTTTGAAGATTTAAAAACGAATAAATTAACCTTTTGATATTTTTTTATTTAGCCGGTCATAGTGGCAGGGCGCGACCCGGACTCATACCGAACCCGGAAGTCAAACCTGTCGTCGCTGCCTAGTACTGACCTACGTGAGTGGTTGGGAAAGGGCAGTGCTGGCGTTTTAAAATTTTAAATTATATTAAATGAGGTTACATTTTATTCACTTTCATTCATAATAAACTTGATTATTGTTCGTATCCCAAAACCTGTTGCTCCAGGCGGATTGTATGATTTTGACAAACTTCCTTCCTGATTCCATGCCGTTCCCGCAATGTCAAGATGTACCCATGGTGTATTTTCTACAAAATTTGACAAAAAAGCTGCTGCAGTGATCGCTCCGGCGGCTCGTCCTCCGATATTTTTAATATCTGCATTTTTACTTTTTATCTGCTCATGATGATCCTCTAATAATGGTAATTCCCACATTTTTTCATCAGTAACTTTAGATATGTCAAGAATTTTTTTGATTAATTTTTCATCATTACCTATTATGCCCGCTATATTACTACCTAATGCTATAATGCAAGCTCCTGTTAGTGTAGCCATATCAATTATTAGTTTGGGTTTATATTGCTTAATTCCAAAGGCGAGTGCATCTGCAAGAATTAATCTACCCTCTGCATCTGTGTTAATCACTTCCACGCTTTTTCCATTATACATCTTGATAATGTCGCTAGGTCTATAAGAAGAATTAGAAGGCATATTTTCAACTGTAGGAATTATTCCAATCACGTTATGTTTTATCTTTAAAGAAGATAATGATTTCATAATTGCAATAACGTTAACACCACCGCATTTATCAAACTTCATTTCCTCCATTTTGTCACTTGGTTTAATCGATATTCCACCAGAATCAAATGTTACTGCTTTTCCTACAAGTAAAATTGGATTCTCTTCTTTTTTAGTCCCTTCATATTTCAATACTATAAGTTTAGGGGTATTAATACTACCACCTCCTACAGAAACTATTCCATTTAATCCCATATCTTTCATAGATTCGAAACTTATAATCTTAGATTTAATTCCTTGATTTTTTAAATCCAACGCTATTTTTGCAAGATATTCTGGAGAACATTCATTAGGAGGTAAATTACTGATTTCTCTACCTAAATTCACAGCTTGACATATCACAGATATTTCATTGATTATTTTTTGATATTCTTTTGAATTTGATTCTATCAATATCGAAACCTTATCGATAGTATTATTATTCTTGGAAGTTTTAAATTTTTCAAATGAATAAGATGAAAGTATAATTCCTTCTACAAACGATTCAATTGTATCTTTAGAGAAATTAAATGTGATAATAGAAAGTTCTTTTATTTTAAATTCTTTTGCATATTGAATTATTTTTCCAGAAATAATTCTTGATTTCTCTGTATTAAATTCCTTTTTGTTACCTAATCCTGCAAATAATATTTTTCTAGCCGGGAGTTTTGCGAAGGTGTATAATTCATTTAATAGACCAAATTTATGAATATGGGAAATAATTTCTTTTCCTGCAATACTTATTTCCTCATTAAATTCATTAAGTAAATCTGAATAATCTTCATTGAGAAAACATCCAATAACCAAAAGTTCTGTCCTCTTTTCACTTATCTTTGTTTCATCTGCTATAATTTTTAACATACATTATGAAATTCAATAATAATATTTTAAATTATTGAATTGATTTTAATTGCTGTGACTAATTGAATCATTTCTCCAGCTAGATTTTTATCTTTCTTTATATTTTGTTTCTCTATGCCACATTTGTGGTTTGAAGGTATTGATATATGATATTTCACATGCGTTATCTAGATCTAAAAAGAAAAATTCAAGAGATTAGAATTAATGCTATCGAAGGAATTGCTGAAGCAGGATCCGGACATCCGGGCGCCTCTTTTTCTGCTGCTGAAATAATGGGGGTATTATATTTTAGGGAATTACGTCATGATTCTTCAAATCCCGCCTGGATAAAAAGAGATTATTTTATTAATTCAAAAGGACATTCAGCTCCAGGTTACTATGCAACCTTGGCAGTAGCTGGATATTTTCCAAAAAATGAAATGAAAGATTTAAGGAAATTTGGATCTAGATTGCAAGGTCATCCTGTAAGGTATTCAAAACGTTTAGAACATCATTCTGTACCAGGAGTAGAATATTCTGGAGGTTCAGAAGGTATAGGTCTTTCTGTTTCAATTGGAATTGCTTTGGCAAATGTTATTGATAATAAAGATAACAATGTGTATGTTTTACTAGGTGATGGTGAAACAAATGAAGGTCAAGTATGGGAAGCTGCTATGGCTGCTCCTAAGTTTAAATTAGATAATCTTGTAGCAATTTTGGATCGCAACAAAATTCAACAAGACGGATTTACCGAAGATATAATGCCTTTGGACCCGGTACGTGATAAATGGGTGGCTTTTAACTGGAATGTAATAGAAATTAATGGACACAAAGTTGAACAAATAATGGATGCATTGAACAAAGCAAGTGAAATAAAGGATAAACCTACTATTATAATTGCAAATACCATAAAAGGAAATGGGATTAAACATATGGCTAATAATCCACAATGGCATGGTAAAGCACCTCATAATATGCATATTCCATTATTAATCGAAGAATTAGAAGGAGAATATATGATAGCACCCTCGATCATCGCAGGGGAAAAAGAAAATTATGAAGAAAAAATAAAAAAAGTTGAAAGAGGTGGAGCAGACATTATACACTTAGATGTGATGGATGGGATATTCGTTCCTAATATTACTTTTTTAGCAGATACAATTAAAAAATTAAGACCAATAACCAATATACCTTTTGATGCGCATCTAATGATTGAAAAACCATATAATCATATTGAAGAATATATTAACGCTGGTTGTGATATTATTACAATTCATGCTGAAACTTGTGATAATGAAAAATTCTGCTACATTCGAGAGAAGGTAATGTCTGCAGGAATAAGTTTAGGTATAGCTATTAATCCACAAACTGAATTTCCAGAATGGGCATTTTCTTATTTGAACGATATTGATGTCATAATAGTTATGTCTGTAAATCCTGGCTTTTCTGGACAAAAATTTATTCCTGATATAACATCTAAGATTAGCAAGTTGAATAAGACTTTAAAATTGAAAGGGTACAAAGGATATATTGAAGCAGATGGTGGCATTGATGCTTCTACTGTTCAACGTGTATATGATGCTGGAGCACGAATTATGGTAGCAGGTAGCGCCGTTTTTTCTAATTCAGATATAAATACAGCAATTCTACAGTTAAAACATAAAACTAATGTCACGCTAGAAAGAAACCTATTAAAAAAAGCAGATGAAAATCGTATAAGAAAAGATTGGATTATTGCACGTAAGCATATTTTGATACCTGTTGCTAATGAGCTGGGAATAGAAGATGAAATTAACAGACTCTGAGTTAAGAAAAGGGGATATGCGATCTGCATATGGCAATGCTCTAGTTGATTTAGGTAAAATTAATAAAGATATTGTCTGTGTAGGGGCAGATACTACTGATTCATTAAAAACAAAAAAATTCGGCGATGAATTTCCTGAACGTTTTTTTAATATAGGAATAGCTGAGGCAAATCTTGTTTCTATTGCAGCAGGTTTAGCAATTGCTGGAAAAACAGCATTTGCAAGCACATATGCTGCATTTTTACCGGGACGGTGTTTAGATCAGATTCGTAATGCAATATGTTATCCTAGCCTAGATGTTAAATTAGTAGTATCTCATGCTGGTTTAACAGTCGGCCCAGATGGAGCATCACATCAACAAATTGAAGATCTAGCTATTATGAGATCAATTCCTAATATGAAAGTCCTTGCACCTGCTGATTCTGTATCTGTTTTCCAACTAATTAAAAATATTGCGGAGATTCCAGGTCCATTTTATGTAAGACTTGCTCGTCCCTCTTCAGAAATACTTTACGATGACAGTGATAGTACATTCCAAATAGGTAAAGGAAATATTTTGCAAGATGGGTCAGACATAACTATTATTGGCTGCGGATTAATGGTATATAAAGCTCTTAAAACAGCTAAAATCTTGAAAGAAAAATACAATATATCTGCTCGTATAATTGATTCTTATTCAATAAAACCATTGGATAATGATATGGTGTTAAAAGCTGGACAGGAAACTGGCGCAATTATTACAGTTGAAGAACATAATATAATAGGGGGGTTAGGTAGTGCGGTAGCAGAGATATGTTCTGAATATTATCCTTGTTGTGTAAAACGAATTGGAGTTAGAGATACATTTGGAGAATCTGCAAGAGATTCTGAATTAGATATTTTGCTTGAGTGTTACGGTCTAACCGAAAAAGAAATAGAACGGGTTGTGCTATCTACAATTGATAAATTAAAAAAATGAAAATATTTCTTGATACTGCTAATCTTGATTCTATTCGTCATTATTCTGAAATGGGAATGGTTGATGGAATAACAACTAATCCTACTCTTCTTTCAAAAGAAGGTGGAGATCCAGAAGAAATCATTAGAGAAATCATAAACATAGTCCAAGGACCAGTTAGCCTAGAGGTAATATCTACGGAAATCAACCAAATAATGGAAGAAGCTTATATTCTCCAGCGATATGGTTCAAATGTTGTTATTAAGGTTCCAATGATCCCTGATGGATTAAAAGCAGTTAAAAAATTAAAAGAAGAAGGAATAGAAACAAATGTAACTCTTGTTTTTTCAGCTAATCAAGCATTATTAGCTGCAAAGGCAGGAGCATCATATGTAAGCCCATTTATTGGAAGACTCGATGATATAGGTGCTGAGGGCATGAGCCTTATCAGAGATATAAACCAAATTTTCAAAAATTATCAATATAATACTAAAATTCTTGTGGCAAGTATACGCCATCCAATTCACGTGATTGAGTCTGCTAAAGTTGGTGCAGATGTAGTAACTTTACCGCCTGATATTCTTGGAAAAATGTTTTTACATCCTCTTACAGATAAAGGCTTAAAGACATTCATTTCAGATTGGGAAAATCTTAAGAAAACAAATCCCTCAATTAAGATTTTATAACTTTATATTTATCTTTATTTTTATGAACAATTACACTTTGAGCAAGTTAATAACCTTTTTTGGTATATCTTCTACTCTACTAGCTATAGTTTTATTGTAATTAAGATATTTTAAATTGTGACCAATATTGATAAGATCATTTAAATCTTTTCCTAACCCCAGGGCTGCCATGTGGATAGAGAGATTCCTGTAGGTTAAAACCATTTCTTTAACGGCATCATAATTTGAAGGCTCTCCATCAGTTAGTGTAATCATTATCTCAGGCTTAAATGATTTGATAAAAGGTAAAAGAATGGTGTATATTTCAGCTAATGGTGTACCGCCACTTGCTCTTATTTGAGCTAATCTTCTGGCATTCAAGACAGACCATGGTATTTTCGGGGGTTTAACTAGCCAACATTTTACTTTTTTTGCTTCAGTACTAAATGCATAGACTGCAAAATCAATTCCTAAGTAACTAAGGGCTTCACACAAAGCTACGGTCGCTTGTTTATATTTTAATTCAATTTCTTCTATACTACTAGAATGATCAAGTAAAATCACAACTTTTGTTCTGATTGATAATTTAAAGTCGCTGAGAAAAGGTTTAGTCTGAGAATCAATATATGCCTCTGTGTCTAATTCATCGCCTTGTTCTTGATGAAGTTCTACCCATCCAGTTTTCCAATCTCTAAATGCTGATTTAATTTTTTGAATTAGTTCTATGTCATAGATTTCTGATTCATTAATATCCATTCTATTTGGAATACTAATGTCAAAGTTTTCTAAACTGTCATATCCTTTTGTTTCTGATTTCTTACTTTCTTTTACTAAAGTTTCAAATTCTTTTACTACATCTTTTCCTTCGATAATTTCTTTTATTGCTTTGTCAAATTCTTTATTGACTAGTTTTGATTTTATTATTCTCTCTAGTTGCTTAAATAAATCTAATTTGTTCATTGCCATACCTATACTAGATCGAGGAGTAGTCAAAGGAATTGATAATAAAGGATCTATTTGTAATATTTTTACAATTTCTCTTACCTTGTCATAAATCCAGTCTGTTCCTAATCTTTTATCAAGAGCTTCTCTAATACACTCATTTGCAAACTCTGTTGCTTCTCTTACCTTGTCAAATTCATTTCCAAATAGTTCTCCTTTAATATAACCAGTAAGAAAATATTGTGAAAAAGCTTCGATTAGTTTATGTCTTCCATATATTGTATTTAGGAGAGGTTTTGACAACCAAGACATACTCTCATAAAAAATTATTTCATTTGTCATACCCTGCCATCCACGTAAACCTAATATTTCGATTCTTTTTGTTTCTATACTATTAAGAATAAATCCATATGCATGATCCTGACGAGAGACTTTTACTTTAGAAGTATATCTTATTCTCATTGCTTCATACCATAAAGAAACTCTCCATTGCCTATATCTTTGAAATTCTTCACCATGAAAATAATTTAATGTTGGTAAAATAATCTGTTGTTTTTCAATATCTGTTTGAGGAGATTTATCTTTAGAAAGCGTAACAATGACTTTTGCATTATTAGACCATCTACGTGCAAGAAAAGTAGCTATGTCTAAGAGAATATCATTTCTTAAATATTTTTTATTAGTATCTAATGTCACATTTATCAACCGAAAATCGAAATAACCATATCCATGACTTTTCTATACTCTACTTCTCCCCATTGGTTATAGGCATTTGCAAAAACTATTTCAGCTGCAAGCTTAGGATCAGTACCAATATTGAGTAATTTAGTAAATGCAATTGTTTCTCTTAAACTAGGCCCATAAAATAGTTCCTCTACTCCAGCTGCTTCTCTTAATGCTCTTGCTAATTTTATAGCACGTTGTATATTAATTAAATTGTCATTATCTACTATAGTGTGTTGTTTAATAATTTCCAGTTCAGTCTCCTCTGGTGGGTAATCTAAACTTAGCCTAATGGGGAATCTGCTTAAAAGTTGAGGTGGTAATTCTTTAGTGCCAACGTGTGATAAAGGATTAATTGTAGCAACTACGAACCAGCCTTCACTAGCTTTAATAATCTGCCCTTCTGCTTCTTTCAATATTATTTGTCTCCTATCATCTAGAGCTTCATCTAATCTCAAGAGCATATCTGGTTCTGCAGCATTTAATTCATCTAAATAAAGAATTCCTCCTTCTTTCATAGACTTTACCAAAATTCCCTCTACAAAGTTGATTTCACCATTCTCTATAGTTTTGGTTCCAACTAAATGAGACTCCCTTGTTCTAAGACTAAAGTTTACTGAAAAAATATTCTTATTAAGTTCAGAGGCAAATTTTCTTGCCAAGGATGTTTTTCCTGTTCCCTTAGGACCAATTATAAGAGCAAAAAGATTTATTTTGTAAGCTTTTTTTAATATATCCATAGATTGATTCCAGTCTAAATAATTGATGGTCTCCACTACATTACTCATTGTTACTATTACAGATTGAGTTTAATTTATAAATTAACTAAATAAATATTAGAAATTATCTTTTGAATGAATAATCTTCTTTTTATTATTTATATAATCAGTTAATAGCATCTTACCTATTGAATCTGGATTAATATAGTATGATCTTCCTTTTACGTATTTTTCCATTTCATTTACATAACTCAACATAGAGTTTTCTTCACTTATCATTATAGTATCAATTTGAATTCCTTTTTTGTAACATTTTTTGGCTTCAATTATAGTACGTTCGCCTATAAATTGATCAACCTGTCTATATCTATAACACAAATACACTAATCCACCTGAATGTATATCTAAATTCATTTCATGACTTTTCTTAATAGAATTTATTGTATTTTTATCTGGAATATAGAAATGAGAGTAGGGCCTTTGCGAGAGTATTTTTTGCTGCTCTTTTTCATTATCAATAAAACATGCGCTAGGATGACCATCCGTAATAAGTACTATTCTTTTATTTTCTACAGGATTTTTTTGTAACATTTTTTTAGCAAGTCTTAATGCCGCTTGATAATTTGTATAATGAAGAAAATCAACTCCCGGTTCAAAAGTTTTTAAATATGGAATATCTAGTGGATCTATTTTAGAAGCTAATGCACCGAATCCTATTATGTTAATTATGTCTGAAGGAAAATATTTTTTATGTAGTATATACAAAGACCATAATGCTCTCTTAGCAGCTTCTATTCTACTTAAATCCCCGTACAAAGTTGAATATCTCATTGTGGAACTGAGATCTATACAATATACTATCGAAATTCTAACATCTTGAATCGTTTCATATTCTTCAAAATCTTCAATATCTAATTTTAACGGTATTTCGACTTTACCATTTTCTCTTGCGAGCCTTTGAATTGAATTTAATAATGAATTTGGAATATTAATTAATCTAATATCATCACCAAGTTCATATTTTTTTGTTGTATCTAATAAAAGAGATCCATATCCAAAGTTTTTGGTTTCATGTATTCCAAAATCTCCTTTTTTTAGTTCCTTCAAAATATCTTGTAGTATTTTTTCACCAATATTCACAAATCCTTTACTGCTTAACCATTTTTCAGAATTTTTTAAAAAACCTTTTCTTATAAGGTGGGTAATAATGGGTAAATTCGCTTTTACGTTGCTGTCAGAGGATGCATTTAACTCATTTTTATCCTTAAAATCGTTTTCTTTTTTAAATTTGTCCTTCTTTTCTTTTTTTTTAATAATCTCTTGTAAAGATTGTTCTAATTCCTGCAAAGAAGGTGTTTTCTCTTTAAGAATTTCTCTTCCAAGAGATTTTAGTAAGTCGTCGTCGTCGAACATATCATTACTTATGTTATGTTCTCCCAGATCTTCAAACTTTTTATTTGAAGTTTTATCTGGATCTTTTGTAAAAGGAAAATAAATAAAATCTATTGACTTATTAGTGAATATTTTCATAGATTCCCTTTTCTCTTCTATCAATAATTGGGCTATCTAAATTTCTTAACCCTTCAAGTATTAATTCTACTACCGATGCTCTATATTCTTTATCATCTTTGCTAGAAAACGATAATCCATTAAGATCAATTCTGTTAAATTCTATATTTTTGATAAAATCATTTTTTTCATTTTCGTCTATTTCTATCATCCTGTCAACTATTTTTAAAAGAGTCGGAAAATTTTTCAATTGATTTTCGTAATTAACATGAGAATTGCTGGTCTTATCTCCTAAAAGATTTTGTGATACTATAAATTTCATATTCTCACTAAATTCATTTTTTACCAGCACAATATCTTCACTCTTTATGTTTTGAATATATTCTCTCGCAGTAGTCTTTATTGCTTCTGAAATCAATTTATTTAAAATATCTAATCTATTTTGATTATTATCATCTAATTCAGATAATTCAAATTTCGATGTTTGATGTATACTATTAATATCTGAAAACCTAGGTACTGCCTTTACGTTATAAATTAAAGATCTTACTCTCTCAGCCTCACTAATTATAGCTTCAGTAGAATGAACTGACATTCTCACACTTACCCCTTTGTCTTGGTTAATTTCTGAATTTGTTCTAGCTAATTGTGTGATCGTGGCAAGGGCTTTCAAGACGAAGATAGGTAAAATAACATTTTTTGGATCGCTTAGTTTTATTTCTTGAATTATTATAAGCATTTCATCAATTAGTTTTACAGGATAACGTGTCTCAATATGACTTCGAAGTCTATCAAACAAAGGTTCTATTATTTTTCCAGAATGAGTATAATCAATTGGATTTGAGGTAGCTATTATTTTGAGATCAGGTTCAAAGTAAACAGGATATGAACCTGTAGTAAATCTACCTTCCTGCAATACGCTTAATAAAGAAACTTGTTTTCTAGGATCTAAAACAGGTAATTCATCAATACACAATATTCCATGTCTGGCTTGTAATAGCTGACCTGGTGAGTATGATTCTATATTATAAATCTCAACTCCTTTTTTTGCTATTTTGATGGCATCAATTTGTCCTACTAAATCTTTAACCGAAATATCAGGAGTTGCTAAAATGTATCTATATCTTTCAGATCCGCTAATCCAATCTATTTTAGTATCTAATCCATTATTCCTAATAGTATCTTCTGTTTCTTTTGAAACAGTGAACCTGGGAGAATAATGCATAATTTCTTTGTCTTCTAATAAAGAAATCATTTGTTCAGCACTAATTGTTGTTGGAATATCATTTGTTAGAGACTTTCTAATTATGGGTATTGGTGATAACAAATTTTGAGATATCGCTTCAGATAATTTCGTTTTGGCTTGACCTATTTGTCCTACTAATAAAAGATCATGACCAGCAAGGATACCTCTATTTATTGATGGTATTACGTCATCCTCATATCCAATGATTCCACGGTAGGGATTTATACCTTTTTTAAGAAGCATTATTAAATTCCCTCTAATCTGATTATCGACTTTAGCATGCCGGTAGTTAATTTCAAGAAGATCTTTTAATGTCTTAATTTCTTTATAATTATGTGGAACACCAGGGAATATTTCATTATATGTTGGATTAGAGTTGTAAGAGTCTAATACCATTTTCTCAATATCTTTAAAATTCAATAGATTTCTTGCTTACAAAAACAAAATTTAAACATTGTTAAAAGAATTAGATAATATTAGCCACTAGTAATTATTTAAACTAATAAGAAATTAAGGATTCTATTAGATCATTCTATTCCTTACCACGTGAAAATATTCTTTACACTATTGATTAACTTTTCATTCTGTTGTGATAATCTTTTGATTTATATAGTTATAATTGATATTTCATTTTTAACAAAATAGATAGTAGATAAATTTTATAAAATATATAATTTGACCATTTATTTAAAACGAGCATTATTAGATTATAAACAATTACGTTAATTATGTCCTAGTATGATTTTTATTTAGGTCTAGACTCTAATTTTAAGAGTTGTCAACAGCAGACTATAAACACATTGTTAGAATTATGGGTAAAGATGTTGAGGGGGATAAAAAAATAACTGTAGCTTTGAGTAAAGTTAAAGGCATTGGTTATAATTTCGCTCAAGTATTACTTCAAAAATTAAATATTAATCCATACATTAGGGTCGGTCTTTTAACTGATAAAGAATTAACTGATATAGAAAACGCTCTTAAAGATCCTGGTAAAATAGGTATTCCACATTTCTATTTCAACAGGAGAAAAGATATGGATACAGGTTCCAATATTCATTTACTTACATCAGATTTGGATTTTATTGTTTCAAATGATATAGATAGAGAGAAAAGTATTATGAGTTGGAGAGGGTATAGACATATGTTTGGATTACGTGTAAGGGGTCAACGCACACGTACTACTGGTAGAAGAGCTAGCGCAGTCGGTGTACGTAAAACAGCACAAGCTCCACCAAAAACAGAAAAGAGTGGTGAATAATGGGAGATCCTAAGAAATCAAGAAAAACTTTCCGTAGGCCACGTCAGATATGGACTACTGATCAGTTAAGTTCAGAGTTGTATCTTATAGGATCTTATGGTCTTAGAAGCAAAAGTGAATTATGGAAGGCACAAACTAAGGTTGCAGATATAAGAAATCAAGCACGTGAATTATTAGCTTTAACAATTGAGGCAAGACAAGCACAAGAAACTAAACTATTAAACTATTTACAGAGAATTGGATTAGTAAAAGATTCTGCAACTCTAGATGATATTCTTAATTTAAAACTAGAAGATATTCTAGAACGAAGATTGCAAACCATCATTATGAAAAAGGATAATGCCAAATCTCCACATCAATCTAGGCAGTTGGTAGTGCACGGTCACGTATCAATCGGCGAAAGGATTATTAACATTCCTGGATACATTGTCAAGAAAGATGAAGAATCCAAAATTGCCCTAAGAGCTCAATCCATTAATCCACCTGAGAATATGCCAAGTAGTTAATAATTAAGAAACAATATCAACATGATCTATTTTTCCATCTGCATTCATATCGAACCCTTGAACAACTAATGCCAATTGGTTATCAGTTGAAGAATTATCAGAGATTTTATTTCCATAATTGGTTAATGCAATAACTGATGCTTTTGTTCCTATACTTCTTACACCTGCTAGTATGAGGATCTTTTTATCTTTGTTATATGGATTGCTTATTTTAGCAATTAGTCCATGATTGTCCATATTAAATATTCTTCCTGATTGATCAGTTAATCCTGACCAATAATTATCTTCATTAAATTTAATCTTAAGATATCTGTTAAATTCTGAAGTAACAATATTTGTGCCAGGTCCACCAATCAATATTAAATTTCTATTATCAATATCCTTTTCGGCTTTTGCATCTACATCCAATTTAACTATGAATCCCGAAGTATATGACTCAGATAAAGTTCCCAAATAAAAACTCAACTGAACAGCATAATGCCCATCCCGTGAAGAAGATTTGTAAGGACCATGAGGATCAGGTGCTCCTACAACTATTAACCCAGAAAAAGAGTTATTTTCATAAAATTCCTTTAATATATGAGGAATATTTTTTCTTTTTTCATCTTTCGTATAATTGGAAGATTCTAGTTTCTCTTCGTTTCCTTCAAGTTCTAAACCAAATGAAGGACTAGAAGTTGAGTAAAGCCTAGCTGTACCTCCCCTAATCAAACGTATCCCTACTTGTTCTATTGCTCCTATTCTAGCTAATTTTCGAATATAATAATAAACTGTTTGATCGTAAAGCTTTAATTCCTTTGCTACTTGTGCTGGATACATAGCTTTGGATGATAATAACTCTATTATCTTCCATGCAATATTATTAGATAAAATTTTAATATCGGTTATATTATCAAACATCAAAATTTTTTTACTTATAGTACTTCCGTTTCCATCCGAGATTACAGTCTTTTTTTTCATAATATTGCTTGTTTATTTCCTATAAAATGTTTTATACCGGTCATCAATTACCATAGTGGCTTTTATACATCTTGATTTAAAGTTTAGGATTATAATTATAATGATTTTTATAGTGGTATAGCAGAAATATCAATATACTATTTAAACTAATTCTATTTGATATAGTTTATGTGTTCTATAATAGGGTATATGGGAAAATGTATGGCTGCACCGGTTATAATTGAAAGTTTAAAGAAAATGGAATATAGGGGATATGATAGTGTTGGAATTGCTACCCTTGAAAGAGATAGAATTTTACTTCGTAAAGACGTTGGAAAAGTTCTTGATGTTGATAGCTCTTTACAATTAAACAATATGCCTGGACAAATAGGAATAGGACACACACGATGGGCTACTCATGGAGGCATAACTAAATTAAATGCACATCCTCATACAGATTGTACAAATAATGTGGTTGTAGTTCATAATGGAATAATTGATAATTACCAACAACTAAAGGATACTCTTCTAAAACAAGGACATATTTTTCAAAGTCAAACTGATAGTGAAGTTATTGCACACTTAATAGAAACCTACCTCAAAAAGTTTGATGATGTCAAAAAGGTTATTATTGAAACATGTAAGCAATTACGTGGTTCTTATGCATTTGTTGCAATTTTCAAATCTGGATTGATAGCTGGTGCTAGATTAGATGAACCATTAATTATAGGAATAGGAAATGATGGGAATTTTATTTCCAGCGATGTGTTAGGTTTCTTAGAATATACCGATAAAGCTATCTTTCTTGACAATCATGACATAGTTATTCTAGATCATCAAGGTATAAACTTATTCGATTTTAATGGTAATAATGTATCCAGACCTATAACTCAAGTAGCTTGGGAATTAGGAGATATTGATAAAGGCAAGTATGCACACTATACGATCAAAGAAATACATCAACAAAAAAATTCTATACCTCTGGCTTTCCAGATTGATCAAATATCTCTTCAAAAAGCCGTAAATCTTATTTCTTCCTCTAAAAATATTTTTATTACAGGAAGTGGTACAAGCTATCATTCGGCATTATTAGCAAAATATCTTTTCTATAAATTTGCGAAGATAAGAACAGAAATAATAATGTCAAGTGAGTTTGAATATATGTCTGCACCTATTGATGAAAATTCACTACTTATCGCTATTTCTCAAAGTGGTGAAACAGCAGATGTTTTAAATTCAGTTAAGATAGCTAAAGAGTATAAAGCAAAAATTCTTTCCATCGTAAATATATCTACCTCTTCTTTATCTCGATTAAGCGATCATTATGTTTCCATAAATTGTGGACCAGAAATGGGTGTTGCTGCAACAAAAAGCTTTACCGCACAATTAGCAACATTATATTCTATTATAGACAATTTATGTCTAAATAAAAAATCATTAGATATCTCAACAAATATGTTTGGTAATGCTCTAAATGAAATTCTAATAGATGATTCATATTTAGAAAAAATAGCTGATGACATAAAATCTGTCCAAGACATCTATATTCTAGGTAAATCCTTTCATTATCCAATTGCATTAGAGGGATCTCTAAAAATTAAAGAACTTGCTTATGTTCATGCAGAAGGTATAGCTGCTGGCGAAATCAAACATGGACCTTTGGCAATGATTGAACTAAATACAATCGTCATAGTTCTTAATCCAGAAGATGAAACTTATGATGATACATTACATAGTATACATGAAATGAAATCAAGAGGTGCAAAGATTATTGGAATTTCCAATAAAAGTAATGATATTTATGACTATTTTATCAAATTGCCTTTAGTTAATGAGAATTTGTACCCCATAATTGAAATTATTCCAATCCAAATATTAGCCTATTATCTAGCATTAAAAAAGAATGCTAATCCTGACTATCCTAGAAACTTAGCTAAATCAGTGACTGTAAAATAAATCCAATTTTTTATTTAGTTTATTTTCTATAATCAAATATTTATTTTGTTTAATGTAATTTTTCAATATTTTTCTCATATTCATTCTCAATATATTTCAACAAAGTTTCTCCATTAAGTTTTCCATTCGAATTTATCATTGTTGCTATTGATATTCCCCCAGCACCAACTCCTTCTTTTACAAAGCCATTTGCAAATGCTTTTAGTCCTAGTTTTGTTGATTCAATTAAATGTAAATCCACAACAAAAATACCTACATCGTTATCTATAGATAAGAGTAGGTTTATAAAATCTGCATTAGGATCATTAAAAATATATTTTGTAGTACCTACAAAGACTTTGTCAGTTTTAACATTAATACTTTTTAAAATGGATAAAATAGTACACATTTGAGTTCCTCCTGCGAGCATTACTCTTCCACCGTTATCAATAACCCCTTGAGCAATACCTGTCACTGAAGGGATCATTGGATCTCCTATCAAAGAGATAGCATCAAAAGGTTTATCTTTTAATGACCCAAAAGTTATATTATTTTTTTTCATACTTTTTCTTACTATCGTATTTTTGAGAGAGTGTGGATTTTCTGGCATACTACTACTCATTTTGTTTTCGGCATCTATACCTAAAGAAAGCATAACTCCAAGTGCAGTTGTAGTTCCACCAGGAATGCTTTCTCCAAGAATTACAAAATCATTACTTTTAGAAAGTTGTTTTCCGAGCATTAATCCATATCTATAGGCTTTTTCTACCTCACCTGATTCCATTGCTATGTCATTCAAGATATTTTTTCCTGATTGTAGATTAAATGAAAATAATGGTATATCTGGTTTTACTTTTACTCCTGAATCTACTACAATAAAAGGAATATTACTAATATCTAACATTGTTTTTGTTATTAGGGCGGGCGTTGGTTTTCCATCCGGAGTTGCAGGTACATCATCTATACATTTACATCTACCATAATAAAGAAACTCTGCATCAGCTGAAGGTGTATATTTTATTAAGTCTTTATTAGCACCAGCTATAGTAATACCTGGAATTTCACTTGTTTCAGTATATGCTATTACACAAACGAACATAGGATTATTTGATTTTAGGATATCAATACTGTGTTTGCCGTTTACTACTGTAATATCTTTATATCTTTCTATCAATTAGTTATTCTCCATGAGTAATAAATTTTATAAATTCATTCTTTGATCTAGGAAACAGAACATAATTACTTTTCTTTTCTTCTTCTATCGTAGAAGTTGGTTTGTATCCATAATTATGACCTGGATAAACAATCATATTATTCTCTAAATTCATTATTTTTTTAAACAAGCTGTTGTACATTTCTTCCGGATCGCTACCAGGTAAATCAGTACGGCCACAATTTCCAACAAATAATGTATCTCCAGTAATTATTATTTTAGAATCAATGATTAAACATATACTATCCTTTGAATGGCCTGGAGTAAATAGTACTTGTACTATTGTCTTTCCAATCATAAATTCGTCTCCATCATTTACTGATATATCGTGTTTTTCTAGAGAATTTTTATGTTGAATAACTTTACATTTGGTGGTAACAACAATTTGCTCGTTTCCAAGTATATGATCAAAATGAGAATGAGTATTAATAATATATGTTACTTTATATCTGTTTTTATTTATTATTTCAAAGATCTTTTCTAAGTCCCATGACGGATCGACAATTGCTATTTCTTTTTCTTCATTATCTATGATTAAATAAGTGAAATTTGCCATTTTTCCAACAGCGATTTGTTCTATTTTAAAGGTCATATTATACTATTCCCTCCTCAGCTTCTATGGGTATTCCTATTTTCTTCAATATTAAATTACCTGTATATTTTCTATTATTCAACAATCCCAGTTTAATTCTATGAAATGTTATTGTTGTATTGGCCCTTATTCCATTAGATGTAATTTCTCCATTGTTAGGATTTAAACCAGATGGTATATCAACAGCTATAATATAGGATTTAGATTTATTTATCAATTTAATTACTGATAGATGGGGATCTTGAATTTCCCCTTTAATTCCAGTACCAAAAATTCCATCAATAATTATATCAGCATTTAATATCTGTTTTTTAATTTTTGTATCTACTTTACTACTTACTATTAATTCTATAGTCTTATTCATTTTACTAATTATTTCAAAATTTGTTAATGCTTCTTCTGTCTTTATTGAGGATGGGTCCCCAAGAAATATTACTTTAAGATTTATACCTGCTGAAGAAGTTAAATGTCTAGCTGTAACCATTGCATCACCACCATTATTACCAGATCCACAAATAACCACAATTTTTAATTTTGAAATTGGTTTATTTTTAAATCTTTTAATAATAAAATCTGCTACTCCAAAACCCGCATTTTCCATCATTAAAACTTTCTTCATACCGAATTTAGTATGTCCAATATTTTCAATTTCATACATTTGATTCGATGAAATAGCAATCTCTGACATCTTTTTGCTGATTTTTTCAACTTTCTTCTTCTGTACTTGAGTATGATTCATGTTGATATTTATTAAGTGGATTTGTATTTAATTTGATATCTTTTATTTTTTTTGAAAATGCATTTTATAATTAGAAAAATTGATTTCTATTGATCCGTCACTAGTAATTAAAAATGTTTTGCCATCATAATTACATTTTATTTGGGGAGTTTTTCCTTTTTTCCATATCGGCTCAATAATTTTATAATATTCTACAAGTTTTCTTTTTTCATAGGATAATTCATTATTAATTTTTATTCTCTTTTTTCTAAGAAACTTAAATGCTAAAATTACATATTTATAATTATAATATCTAAACATTTTAACAATTGAAAAACATCTTTCTATTTGATCGCTAGGGACATACAATGATTCCCCTGTCCCTGATTTAGCTTCAATAACTAACAAAATAGCTTTATTGTTATTTACAGCTATTATATCGGGAAGACCAACACTGGAACCTCCCAGCCTTTTGGCTATCCAATTACGATTATTAAGTCTATTTACAATGGAATATTCATAACTGTATCCTCTGCTTCTACGAATGTTTCCCAAGTATTTTTCTATTCAATAATCAAACTTTTATTAATTGTTGGTTTTAATGGCATATTTCCTTATGATAATAACTAATTAAAACTCTATATTATGAACATTAATCAATAGATATATGGTATCTGAGAAAATTAAGATTTCACTTAAATCTATTAATGATGAATTGCGATTAATAGAAAATAGAAGAGAACAATTAATAAAAGAATCGAGAGATATTATTATTTTGTGCAGCCAGTCAATTATATCTCTTCACCAAGGTCATATACAAGAAAGTCAATTAAAATTAGATAAAGCAAAAGATTTGTACTTCTCCCTCAAAACACTAGCTCAGACAGATCTTTTAAGATATTTGTCCATGTCAGAACAAGAATTGGTAGAATGTAGTCTTTTGATGAGTATAGTAAAAAATGAAGCTTTACCTGGATTGGATGAAATTGGGGTTTCTAGCCAAGCATATCTATTTGGAATATTAGATTGTATTGGTGAAATAAAGAGAATGGTTTATGATATGGTTAGACTCAACCGATATGATCAAGCAGAATATCTTTTTACAGTCATGCAGGAAATTTACAGCGAAATTTATCCATTTTCTATATATGATAACATAGTAAGTGGTATCCGAAAGAAATTGGATATATGTAAAATCTTAATCGAAAATACTAGGGAATTGATAACAGAAGAAGCTAGACGATCAATCATAATTGAATCGTTAAAGAAATTAGATAGCAGTCTTTAATCAATATAATACGTTTGTAAATAATATTGAATAATAAGTAAAGTTAAATAGAAACTATACTAACTTTTTCTCCATATGGTATGAGAGATAGTGAAAAAGTCCAAAAAATAATAAATGATGTTACTCAAAAAGGAAATAAGGTAATTACTGAAGAGGATGCAAAATCTATATTGTCAGCATATGGGATAAAGGTACCAGCATATTCCATCGTAACTACTGAATCAGAAGCTGTATCCAAAGCAAAGGAAATTGGCTTTCCACTTGTTGCAAAAATAGTATCAGATCAGATATTACATAAGACAGATGTTCAGGGAGTAAAAGTTGGCTTACAGAATGAAGATGAAGTTAAAGAAACATTCTTAGATATGTATAACCGTTTGTCTAAAGACTATAAAGTTAAAGGAGTCCTCTTAGAAAGGATGGTTCCTAAAGGGATTGAATTGATAGTGGGCTTACAAAACGATCTTCAATTTGGTCCAGTCATGATGCTTGGCCTGGGAGGAATTTATACAGAATTATTCAAAGATGTATCATTTAGAGTTCTTCCAATAACTAAAGAAGATGTATTAGCTATGATAGAAGATCTAAAAGCTAAAGAGATCTTAAAAGGGTTTAGAGGAGCCCAACCAATAAATCTAGAAATGCTTTGTGATGCGATTCTCAGGATAGGTAATTTAGGAATTGATATGGCTAAATATATCGATAGTATAGATTTTAATCCCATTATTGTTTATCCAAATAATTACTATGTCGTTGATGCAAAAATTCTTCTAAAATCAGTTCCCGATGAAAATATCATCTCTCAGTCAATACCTGATTCACGTTATATGGACACATTCTTTAATACGAATTCAATAGCATTAATAGGAGCATCTCCTGAAGAAGGTAAGATAGGCAATTCTGTGTTGAAAAGTTTATCTAAATATGACTATAAAGGTAAAATATATCCAGTAAATGCGAAGGGTTATAATGAGATTTTAGGATTAAAAGCATATAAAAATTTAGAAGAGATTAATGAAAATATAGATGTAGTAATAGTCACAGTTGATTTAAAATTTGTGCCCGCCATATTGGAAACATGTGGAAAGAAAGGAATACATAATATGGTAATTATTTCTGGAGGAGGAAAAGAACTCGGTGGAGAAAGAGCAGAAATAGAACAAAAAGTGAAAGAATTATCTTCTCACTTAAAAGTTAGAATAATCGGACCAAATTGTATAGGAATGTTTAATGGTGAAAATCGATTAGACTGTGCGTTTCAAGGACATGATAGAATGATTAGACCAAAAAAAGGAGATGTTGCTTTCTTATCTCAAAGTGGAACTATTGGAATTGCTTTTATGGAAACTTCAGACACTTTTGGAATGAGCAAAATGATTTCTTATGGTAATCGTTCTGATGTAGATGAGGCAGATATGATTTGGTATTTATCAGAAGATCCAAAAACAAATGTAATTGGTCTATATGTTGAAGGTCTTGGTGATGGTAGGAAGTTTATGAATACTGCCAAGAGAGTTATAAAAGAAAAAAAGAAACCTATAGTAGTTTTTAAAAATGGACGAACCCAAAGAGGTGCTAAACAAGCAGCATCTCATACAGGATCTTTGGGAGGATCATATTCTGTTGTCAAAGGAGCATTTGATCAAGCAGGTATTATATCTGTAGATAGCTATGAGGAATTAACGGGATCATTGAAAGCTTTAACTTGGCAACCCATTCCCCAAGGAAATAAAGTGGCTTTAGTTACCAATGGTGCAGGACCAATAATTGCTGCAATAGATCACTTTGAAAGATTAGGATTAAAAATTGCTGAGTTAAGCGAAGATTCTAAACGCAAGTTTAATGAACATTATCCTGCAACCTATGTTATAGGTAATCCTCTTGATGTAACGGGTTCTGCCAATGCTGATGATTATAAATTCGCTGTTCAAACATTCATGGATGATCCTAATGTTGATATTATAATGCCCTGGTTTGTTTTTCAAGATGATCCTCTTGAAGAAACTATTGTAAATATATTGGGAGATTTTCAAAAACAAAAGAAAAAACCAATTTTAATAGGTGCTTTAGGCGGACCATTTACTATTGATATCTCAAAAAGATTAGAAGAAAATAATGTACCAGTATATCATTCAGTAATATCATGGGTCACAGCAGCTGGTGTACTTGCAAAATGGTCAGAGCTTAAAAATAGAAAGTCTTAATGTCTTAATGTCTTTGTTAAGACAGGGAAAACTTATATTCTTTTTAAACATAATTAAACTATGGAAAGTACACAACAATCACAAATAGTAACTGTTACTCCAAAAGCCGCAGAAAAAGTTAGTGAATTTATGAAACAAGAAGGAAAAGATAGTTTATTTCTGCGTGTATATGTCACTGGTGGAGGCTGTTCTGGCTTATCTTATGGTATGGGTTTTGAAGAAACTTCTGAAGAAGATGATCTTGTTATAGAGCAAAACGGTGTCAAAATTGTAGTAGATAATTATAGTCAAAGATACTTGAAAGGAGCTAATATTGATTATATTGATA
>OBLS010000006.1_pt1 | contig 61555 bp, 66 predicted proteins | sample 1519901 | NCBI WGS metagenome assembly OBLS01 (sample SAMEA3113585, study PRJEB22503) | soil metagenome | reverse complement strand
ACTTTTTAATTAAATCTATAAAAGTATTTTTTTCAGAATTGTTAAGGTTCATTTTATGTGCAACTTCAGATGCTAATTCTGATGAAATCCCATTAAGATCAGGTATATCAAATATAACCTTATTATTTGCACTTTCAATTTCTATACCTCCTTGGGAAGAAGCAATGATAGAATAACATCTTTTAGTTCTATTGAGATATAAAGATAAATAAAACTCTCTTTTTATATCAGCCATTTCTTCAAGTAGAATTGTCTTCGGCTTTTCTCCCTTGACTTCCTTATTGATTAGATCATCGAACTTTTCTACAAGCTCTTTTTCATTTTTGCATTTTAAAATCGCTCCAGCCTTCCCTCTTCCGCCTACTGTTAATTGTGATTTTAATACAAATGGAAACCCAATTCTTTTAGAGCCTTGTTTAGCTTCTTCAATATTTTTTGCCAAATATGAATTTGGCACATTGATCCCATAATATTTAAAAAGTTCCTTTCCTTGATATTCTAATAACTTCATTTGTTACAAGGAAAATATTTTTACGAGCCTTTATATTCTTATTTTTTAACTAAAACCAATTTTATTCTTCCCAACTCCATCATGAATTAGGTTTCATACTCTGTATAAAATAGAGATAGAGGAATAAATATTACGATGAGTAAATTTTTAAAAATTTTAGAAACATATTTTGTATTTATGTCATTTTTGACGTTATGACTCATTCTAAATTTTTGTGTTGTCACTATTTTTGTAGATTATCTTAGATTAATCAAACCTGTAAGCAATTCGTAGTCAATTTATTTTTAATCATTAATATATAACACAACTAACAATATAAAATATTTGCAATTTTAATATGGAGGAAAATATAATTTGAGACCTTAAAAGTAACTTTAGTTTCAATAGAGTTTCAAATAACATTTAGGTGTGATTTATGGATCCTATGTATGAGGAAAAGAGTATTCAAATAAAAAAGTTGGTTAAATTTAATAATATTCCAATTTAATAACTTTTATTGCCCTACGTATTCAAGAATTTAATCTTATTCCATATTAATTAATTATCAAAGATGTAAAATTTAATTACTGTTGATATGTCGAAATTTATATGGATTTAGAATCAAAGCTATCACTTATAACTTCTGAACCAACAGAAGAAATTGTTACAATAAATGAGTTAAAGAATCTTTTACAGACTATTTCAAAACCTAAACATTATATAGGTTTAGAAATTTCAGGTAAACTCCACCTGGGTAGTCTTATTCTACCAGGCTTTAAAATAAATGATTTAATAAAAGCGAACTTCAATACTACAGTTTTTTTGGCTGATTGGCATACTTTTATAAATAATAAATTAGAGGGAGACTGGAATAAAATAAATGAAATATCTAAATATTATTCTGAAGCTTTCAAATTTTTTTGTCCTGGCGTAAATATCATTCTTGGAAGCCAACTTTATTATGAATATGAGGAATACTGGAAGAATTTTATGCAATTTTGTAAACACATTACTTTAGCAAGGACTATGAGATCCTTGACAATTATGGGCAGAAATACGAATGAAAACCTCGACTTTTCTCAATTTCTATATCCAGCTATGCAGTCAACAGATATTCATGCTTTGGATTTAGATCTTGTACATTCAGGTACAGATCAAAGAAAAATTCATATGCTAATGAGAGAAGTTTTTCCGAAATTAAATTGGAAAGTTCCAGTAAGTTTACATCACCATTTACTTCCTGGGCTCACTGAACCTGTCAAGTTAGGATTAACAGAGGATAGCTCTGAAGATTTAAGGATTTCCAGTAAGATGAGCAAAAGTAAACCAATGAGTGGAATCTTTATTCATGATGATGACAAAACAATAGAAATGAAAATTAAGAAATCATTTTGTCCCATAGGTATTTCAGAGAATAATCCCATCCTTGAAATTATAAGATATATTATATTTCATAGTTTCAAAGAATTTATAATAGAACGTTCCCCAAAATATGGAGGAACTATCTCTTATGGTAATTATTCAGAGTTAAAAGAAGACTATAATAAACAAAAAATTCACCCTCAAGACGTTAAGCAATCTACCTCATCCTATCTGTGCAAACTACTAGATCCAATCAGAAATCATTTTAAGAACAATGAACCTTTATTGTAAAAATTCTATGAATTTAATTATCTAAGGGGCAAGAATTATCCATATATGCTTTATGACTCTTTTACTAATTGGTATTTAGATTTATATCCCCTTGGATTGATCATCATATTATTATAGTTATATGTAGATGAGTTTCCTATTATTATAGTAGTTATCATTCCAATAATTTCACTATGATTTAACATATCATTTAAATTTGTTAAAACTATCTCTTGACTATCACGATATGCTCCTTTTATTATTGCAACTGGAGTATCTGGTTTTCTGTATTTTAATAGGATATCTCTTGTATCTTGTAGTTGATGAATTCTTTTTTTGCTTGCTGGATTGTAAATTACAGTAACATAATCCCCCATTGCAGCTGCTTCCACTCTTTTTACTATCATTTCCCATGGTACCAATAGATCACTCATACTAACTACTGCAAAATCAGTCATTAATGGAGAACCAACTAAAGCTCCACAGGAATTTAATGAAGAAACCCCAGGTACACATTCAACATATATTCCACTTTCCTTATTCCATCCTTTCTCTGCTAAAATTTCATAAATTAAACCTATCATTCCATAAATGCCTGGATCGCCAGAAGATACTAGAGAAACTATTTTTCCATCTTCAGCAAATTCTATTGCTTGATTAGCTCTGTCTACTTCTTGTGTCATTGCATATCGATATATTTCTTTTCCTTGGATTAGATCCTCTACAAGAGAAACATATGTGTCATATCCAACTATGATTTCACTCTCTTCAATTACATATTTTGCTCTAAACGTCATATGATCATGATTACCGGGCCCAACACCTACTACATACAATTTTCCTTTTGCCAACTTGTATATACTATTAAAGACAAAATTTATCTTTTTGCTGATAAATCATTTAACATTTATAAATTCCTGATGAAGCACATTTACTGCTTCCTCACAATTTTTGTCATCAATAACAAATGCAAGATTAAGTTCAGAAGATCCTTGAGTTATCATTATTACATTAATATTTCTTTTAGCAACTGCTCCAAAGGTTTTAGCTGCTACTCCTTTTATTCCTCTCATGCCAGATCCAACTACTGCAATGACGGCAACATTTTCGCTAACATCTATTCTCTTAATTAATTTTCCCAAGAAATTTAACTCTAGAGTCATAATAGCTTTATCAATATCTTGTTTTTTTACTACAATGGTAATACTAGATTCCGAAGGAGTTTGAGAAATCATCATAATATTGACTTGATTCTTTGCTAAAGCATCAAAAATTTTTGCGGCCGTCCCAAGAGAACCTATTAATCCTCCCCCACTTACATCTATCAGGGCTGTGTTTCTAATCACAGTTATTGATTTAACCGTTTTATTATAGGGCAGAGTCGGCACTTGAGTAATTAATGTACCAGGGTTATCAATATTATTTGCATTTCTTATTCTCACTGAAATTTTCGAATCCATGACAGGCTCTAGTGCACGAGGATGCATATACTTTGAACCAAACATCGATAATTCTAATGCTTCTGAAAATGAAATCTCTTCAAGAACTAGAGCGTCTTTAACAATTTTGTTGTCAGCTGTCATCAATCCATTCACATCTCCCCATAGCCAAACTTCATTAGCATTTATACTTGCAGCAATTATAGTGGCTGAGTAGTCAGAGCCACCTCTTCCAATCGTAGTGGTATTACCATTCTGATCGAAACCGATAAAACCGGTAACTACCGGAATTATCTTTTCTTTTAATAATGGCTCGATTTTGTGATGGACTCTAAGTTTAGTTGTATTCATTAATGGCTTAGCATCACCAAAGTTGGAGTCAGTTAAGATTCCTACTTCCTTACCATTTAAAAATACAGAATTTATGCCAATGGATTTTAAAGCAAAAGAAACTATCGGAGTTGATAATCGTTCTCCAAAAGAAAGAAGATAATCCCTCGATTTTGGAGTTACATCTTTTAAAATAGAAATGCCGAGTAAAACATCTCTGAATTCATTTAATAAATCCTTAAGCAAATGTAATAGCTCATGTTTATCGTTTTTATCCTGTATGACTTTTTCAACTAGATTAATATGAATATTTTCAATATTTTTAAGGAACAAATTTAGTGAATTTCTATTAATTTGTTTAATTTCATCACATAATACTGATATTTTATCTGTAATTCCATATAGAGCCGAAACTACAACTACAATTTCAAAGTCTAAAGAATAATATGATTTTATTATATTTATGACGTTGAGGATCTTTTTTTCATCATCCAATAATGATCCTCCAAATTTCATAACAATTCTCATATATCTGAAGACTAGTCTGTTTTCCTAGATTAATGCTTCGCTAATATCAGTATAAAACTAAAAGAGAAATGAAATGATTATTATTATAATTTTACTATTAATTTTATTAATCTTGGATACGTGGTGCTAGGTAAAAGTGAATTCTTCCCAGATTGGCAACAGTAAATTCTAATCTTAGAGGCATTTTACTAGAATATTCAGCAATTACAGACCCTCCAACTGCACTTATTGCCTTAGTGATCTTGATTAAATAATCAATACTATATGTTCCTAGACTGTCTTCACTTGATGTTAGTTCCTCTAAACCTTCACTTTTTGGTTCTAAAAATATATCAGCTTCACCTGAATCACCTCTCCCTAAAAATCGTATACTCTGGGATTTGCAATCAATAGTGATATATTCTGAAAGTACTTGAATATCTGATAATATTTTATCAAATGCAGAAGCTGTTAAGATTATTTTTGAATTGAAATTTAACTTAGGTAGAGGAGTGGAACTAGAAGAGCTTTCTATTAGTCTCATTTTGTATTCTTTTTTATATCCATTTTGTATTTTCAGAATCAACATACTTTCTTTGTTTATAGATAATTCAATTGAATCTTTTTTTTCGGATCTCTTAATTAATTTTGAAAATTCATCGATTCTTACACCAAACTTAACCAATGAATCACATGCATATTTTTCAAATGAAGCATGAGGCCAATAGATATCAATTAATGCTACATGTGAAGGATCCATTCCTCTAAAGGATATCCCCTCTACAGATGCTTCAAAAGTTGCTTCATCAACAAGGGTAGATATTGCAGATGTAATGGCTTTCCATTCATCTGGAGTTTTTGTCTTAGCTAGTAAAGTCAAATTAATACAATGTTCTGGCTACCGTTAGACAATTTTAAATCTTACTATTAAAACATCAAAACTTTAGAAGGATAAATTATAAACTATTAAGAATAGTTTCTCCATGTGTGACTACATTTCGTACAACGGTAGAATTGGGTGGTAGCTTCATCAGCTGACCTTGTCTGAAGCATCCACCATACTGCCAAATTATGATTGCATTTCGGACAATCCATATTAATTGTAGGAAGAGTCTGTGTTGTATTTTCCCCATCCAATATTCTTAAAGCACTTTGTTCTTGTGCGGTTATGTTACCAACATTAACTGTAACAGCAGATTTTTGCGCAGAACTAGTAAATCCACATTTAGGACAAGCGACTTGATTTTCTTCAAATTTCAATCGCATTCTTGTTTCACAATTTGGACAGAATTTCAATTTAGACCACCTTTTGTTGGGCAGATTCAAGTAAATGTGAAAAATCTTTTAAAAACTCATCGGCAGATTTGACAGACTTTTCCAGAACATCCATTGGATTTGCTTTGCTATTTATTCTCATTAAATATTCTTTGATCAATGGATGTTTCATTACGATGCCTGCAAATTCTATATCTTTTTGCTTTAAAATATGATGTTGTATTATGTACATAATAGAGATATCTTCATCTTTTAACTTTAATTCTATCTCATTACTAGAATAGTTTGTAATTTCTGCTTGCATTAAATAGTCAAGTACTTATTTAGGATATAAATCATACCACATGGTAAATAATCAGTGACTGAAAAAATTAATTCATTAGATAATATTGTTTTAACCAATATAACCAGTAAAGCAAATTCAAATGAACTCATTTCGTTTAATTTAGGTTTAAAAATAAATGGTAAAATTAGGGAATTATTTAAACAACCCTTATGGGAAAAAGCATATAATAAATTTGATAACACATTTCGCATAACAATAAATGTGGACTTGAAATCAAAAAACAAAGTTATATACTCAGTAAAATTTGTTAGAAAAGCAGTTTTTTTTTGGACAAGGAATCCAAAAATTCAGCATAGGATATGGATTTTTATCGTTAAAGATGATACCCCTTTCTATCCTGAATCCGAAGAGGAAGCAAAGTCTTTGTTATTTGACCTAGATAAAGTTGTTGAATTAAAAATTTCCTCCATTACCGAAAAAGTATCTACACTTTATGCCAATGTAAGCGTTTCTTGGGGGAAGCATAACTTTACCGAACCAACGAAACTAGTAGGAAGGTCTAACGAGGAAAAAATTCAAATAACCCATTCATAATATAGGTGAGTTTTTTTTAGGTTTAATAAAAAAAAATAGTAATTTTTAAAAATGTGAAAGAAGAATTAACAATTATGGCAAAATTCGACGGCATAAAAGGACAAGAGTTATTGGATATTGAGGTACAAGCGAATGAGTTGACTTTTATCTTTAAAGATAATCGCTTTCTATTTGTTAAAAATGAAAAAGACAAAATGATTTGTGATTCATTACCAGAGTAACTTTTCTTCAATACTTATTTTATATTAAAAATTAAACTTTAATTAAATTCCAATTGAGTGTGAATTTTTAACAATCCGATGTGGATCAAAAACCATTATACATAAATAATATTCTTAAAAGAAATTTATGTTTCAGTTTTTTAAGCCATATCTTTATAACCAGTCCATGATTCAAAAGTGGATTTTTAATAGGGTTCGTCAATGTCCATTAGAAGTTAAAAATCTACTACTATTATCATCATCATCATCATAAGTAATATTTAAAATAAAAATTACTTGATTAGTTGATTATACAAATTCAACCTTCTCCAACTACATCTTACTAAAACATAATGAATTTAAAATATTAAAACGACTCAAGTATGTTGAATATTAGATCTGCAGAATTGAAACATGATGACTACATAGGAAAATACGTTTCTATTAAAGGATGGATTCATAGAATTAGAAAGCAAAAAGAAAATACATTCTTATTAATTCGAGATGATCGAGGAGGTATTATACAATGTATTATTGATTCCTCCAAAACAAATAATTTAACTATAGAGTCTTCTATTGAAATTTTTGGTATTCTTCAAAAAGATCCACGTGCACCAGAAGGAGGGTATGAATTAAAATCAGATAAAATTAATATTTTTAACATTTCTAAAAGTGATTATCCAATAGGAGAATATCAAAGCCTCGATCTTCTTTTAGATAAAAGACATCTTGCTATAAGAACTCGACGTATGATTATGGTTTCTAAAATTCGTTCTTCCGTTCTCTACTTTTCAAGAAAGTGGTTTACTGATAATGATTGGATTGAAGTAACCGCTCCAGTAATAGTAAAGGGATCAGTAGAAGGAGGTTCTACATTATTCAATCTAAAATATTTTGATGAAGATGCATATCTTTCCCAAAGTGCACAATTGTATTTAGAAGCTATGATCTTTTCTCTTGGACCAGTATGGTCTATTACTCCTTCTTTCCGTGCTGAGAAATCGCGAACAGTTAGACACTTAACGGAATTTCTTCACTTAGAAGCTGAGGCCCCATGGGTATCTTTAGAGGATCTTTTAATATTTCAAGAAGAATTAGTCTCCTATGTTATACAAAATACTTTGAAAAGCAATAAAGAAGAATTTGAATTTTTGAAAAGGAATATATCAGAATTGGAGAAAATTTCACCGCCATTTGATAGAATTACTTATGAAAAGGCAATAGATAAACTACGAAATGAAGGACTCAGAATAGTAGATAAAGAATCATCTAGACTAATTGAATATGGTGATGATCTCAGTATCGAATCAGAAAGACTCCTTACTCTAAATTCACCTAAACCATTATTTGTTATTGGATATCCCTTGAAGATAAAACCATTTTATGTTAAAGAAGAAATCTCAAAAGAAGGAATAGGAATTGCAGCAGATTTACTTGCTCCTAATGGTTTTGGTGAAATCACATCTGGAGGTGTAAGAGAAGATGATCTCCAAAAATTGGAAAAGAGAATGGTTTTGGAAGGTTTACAAAAAAGTGATTATGATTGGTATCTGGATTTACGGAGATATGGCTCAGTCCCGCATGGTGGCTTTGGATTGGGAATAGAAAGATTAATGAGATGGATTCTAAATATCATTGACATAAAAGATACCTTGCCTTTTCCAAGAACTCTGCGCCGAATATATCCATAATGTTTTCATTTTTTTGTTAACCAAACACTTTTGATTATATTAATCTAAATCTAAATTATTCAAGTTTAAATCTTTGAAGAGAACTATAATATAATAAAATGCATAATAACATTCCCGAAAAAACTGAATCTTTATTCTTTGAATTGGCTGGAGATTTGAGGCTTTCTATGTTATTAAAGCTCGCCCAACATAAGTATAGATTATCTCAGTTATCAACAGAATTGGATGCTACTATGCAAGAGGCGCATAGAAACATAATCCGATTAGTTGAATCTGGATTGGTTTTTAAAGATGGAGAAGGTGATTTGGGATTAACTTCTTATGGTAAATCTATTGTTTTTTTAATTCCTGGATATGAATTTCTTTTACAAAATAAACAGTATTTTATTGAACATTCAATAGAAGAATTGCCATTAAAATTCATTCAAAGAATTGGGTCTTTACAAAATAGTCAAATTGTATTTGGAGTAATGGCAATTTTACAACGCTGGAAGACACTTTATTGGAACTCCAAACTTTATATTAAAGAAATTATGTCCCAAGTTCCATTAGATTTAATTGAAACAATAAGTAATAAAATTGAGACGGGTATTAAGTTTTCATACATTTTTTCAAAAGATACAATTATTCCTAAAGGAAGAGGAGAATTATTACAAAAAATAGGTTGGGTGAATCAAATCTCTAAAGGTAGGGTAGAAAGAAAGATGATTAATAAGGTTACCATAATGACAATATTCAATGAGCAAGAAGCTTGTTTGCTATTCCCAAATCTCAAAGGTGAACCCGATTTGAATATTATGTTCTATAGTAAAGATCCAAATTTTCATGATTGGTGTAAGGACTTTTTTGATTATCAATGGGACATTGCTGGTCCGTTTGATGAAAAAAAATTAAACGAAACTTAGATCCCCCTTTACTTTTTTATTCAGCATGTTTTTATATATCATTTTATTATAAAATGTCATGCCTGGCGCTTTTGTACTTTTAAATACTGAGTTGGGAAGTGAAGATTCCATAGTTAAAGAACTGAGGAATTTAGAAGGAGTTAAAGAAGTTTTTCAAGTCTATGGTGTCTATGATATTATTGCAAAAGTAGAATCAGATACAATGGATAAGGTTAAAGAAATTATTACCTGGAAGTTAAGAAAATTACCAGGAGTTAAATCCACACTAACAATGATTGTAATGGAGTAAAATTTTTTATTATTATGATTTGTCTCTCTATCTAGGGAATTGTGTAATTGATATAATTTAAAAAGAACTTAGTATAGTGAACTATAGTATGGGATTTTCTGATATTTTAAAAAGAAAAAAAGATAAAGAAGATAGTAGGATGAAATGTAAACACTGCAATATTGTTTTCCAAGATAAAGAGCATCTTTCACGACATAATAAAAAGGCTCATGGAAAAACCGATGACTTTTTACCTAGTAGTAATCCTTTTCAAGTATAACACTAGACGACTGGGTCAATTATAGTAAATGTTTCCTATTCATGATGATACTCCTCGTCTTCATGGACGACCTTATGTAAACTACTCACTTATCGCTTTAAATGTTATAATATTTATCTGGGAGATAATAAGAACAAATTTTTTTAGTAATGAGTTAATAGTAAATGAAATCTTTTTTACTTATGGTACTGTTCCAGATCTTGTATTTCAGGGTGATTTTTTTGCTTTACTTACATCGATGTTTCTCCATGGAGGAATTGCTCATATAATAGGGAATATGGTTTTTCTATATATTTTCGGTGACAATATTGAGGATAGATTTGGACACTTCAAGTATCTTATTTTGTATCTGTTCTGGGGAATAGCCGCTGGGATAATTCATAGTTTTTATGCTGTTTCAGTAGGCGGCGGGGAGATTCCTGCAGTTGGTGCATCAGGAGCAATATCAGGAGTTCTAGGAGCTTATTTAGTACTTTTTCCTAGGGCAAAAATATTTACAATTATAATGGCTTTTTTTATTACAACAGTTCGAATCCCTGCTCTTGCTTACATACCTATATGGTTTATTCTTCAAGTAGTATTCAGTATCTTGAATCCAGAAGGGGGAGTAGCGTATTTAGCTCATATCGGAGGTTTTGCCGTCGGCGCAGGTGTGAGCTACATAGCCAAGTCATTTTTTCCTTCAGTTTTTCAAGGACATATTGAGGCAGGTCCTAATTATTTAAAAAAATCTAGACCATATTCTAGACGCTTGTATCCGGACAATAGTAGACATTCAATCTCTCAACCAGACATTATCGAGGGTGATAACTATTACGAAATTTTATTAGAACTGAAAGGTTTGAGAAACATTCAAAATTTACGTGCTAAATATGACGAAAGTAGTCATAGTTTACAAATTTTTTCAGAGGGGTCTCCTAACCCGATTGTATCTATTCCACTCCGAGAAGATATGCACATATCTCTCATCCAGGATGTATCCTATATAAATGGAATTCTTCGAGTCAGAATGTTAAAAAGTTAACTAGAGGGTTTTGCATTAGTGAGTGATGCGGGCATAAAATAGCTTCATTGGGACAAAGATTTATAATATATTTTTTCGTCTGTTATTGTAATGTCTGGAGAGCCCCAATCGAGGGGAGATGATAGAATTTCTCGTAGAGATTTTTTAAAGTTGTTGGCAGCAGCTGGTACTGTGTTGACATTTACACCTTTTGTAGATTGGGGAAAATTTTTGCCTAATCCAAGTGGTTCAACAACTGAAAAATCTAAAGTTCAGCTACCTGATGGCTCTCAAGCTAATGTAAAAACCTTTAAGGTTAATCATTCCGAAGCTATTATTTATCCAATCTCTGATGATCCTGTTCTCAATAAAGAAGCATTTAGAACTTGGCAATTCATACGTCTTCCAGTTGAACTGGGAGGAGATAAGAATGATGCTTCAGCCTTTCGTGCATTTAGCATGGTCTGTTTACATCTTTGGTGTTTATGGAAGTATTGGCCTGGTGAAGGAAGAAAAAGGGGTGAATGTCCATGTCATGGAAGTTTGTATGATCCAGCTACAGGAGAAGCCTTTGCAGGACCTGCAGCGCTTCAATCGCCACCATCAAATGTTCTTCCAAAGCTGGATTTGGAGGTAGATAAAGACGGCTATGTTTGGATATTGCCTCCTAATTGGAATGTAAATGAAAATGGGATAGTAGGATATGGCCGCTTCGTTGCATAGAGAAAACAGTCTAGTTCGACTCTTCCGGTGGATCTATGCCGGAGTTGATAGAACCATTTTTATGGGCTTAAAATTTACTTTTCCTACACGGTTTGTTAGTCCTTTAGGCTTTTTAGGAATGCTGACTTTTGTCCTCTTCATAATTCTTGGTATATCTGGTGCACTTCTTATGTTATGGTATGAACCAATTCTTGATAGGGCTTGGGATAGCGTTGAAAATATAAATGATACGATACCCTATGGTTTTCATCTAAGAAACATTCACTATCATGCATCTAATGCTATGGTTATGATGGCAATTCTTCATATGTATTATCAGTATTTTAGTGGTAGATATAAAATAAGAAATGAAATACTATGGGTTACTGGAATCCTTATAGGAGTCCTTACGATTTTAGAAGCGTTTACAGGTTACGATATTATTTTTAGTGAAAGAGCGGAACTGGCTATATCTATAGCTGCTTCACTTACTAATTCCATTCCTATAATAGGGCCGGATATGAGAGATGCATTTTTTGGTTCTGGGTTTCATGACTTTGTATTACGATTTTATGCCTTTCATGTATTTTTACTTCCAATTGCATTAATAGGTTTAATGATTGTTCATTTCCCTCGCTTTCTTGTTTTCGATGTTCCAATGGTTATGGCTCTCACAGGGGCAATAATGATTACGGGAGGAGTATTTCCAGTTGATATGGGTTTAAAGTTTGATCCCAATGTACCCCCTGGAATTACTGTACCAGAATGGTATCTTACCGGGTTGTATGCTTTCCTCCGATCTCAATACGATAAATTTGTCACAGGTGTTGCGTGGCCGGGGCTTTTCATTTTTACTTTACTTATCATCCCTTTCATAGATAGATATAAAAAATTTTCGTGGAAAGATAGGCCACTTATAACTGCAATAGGAATTACAAGTATTGCTCAAATTGTAGTAACAACTTACTGGGGTTTCTACATCGATCCTGATAGAACAAAATCTCTATTAGACAGATTGGTAATCGATCCAATTTTTCTTTATAGTGTAATGATCCTCTTAGTACCATTATCCTTTGGATTTACCTACCTTATGATAAAATTGGCTAAAAATGCAGAAGCAAATGCAAAACGTCAGCCACAAAAGAAGGAAAGTGTAATAACTCTCCCTGAAAAATGGATTTATTTTGTCCTAATAGCATTAGTAGGATTTCAAATATACTTGAATATTGCAGCATATTATGCGCTACTCAATGGTATGAAAAATATTTCGTTGTTCATTATTGGTATTATTATGCTAGTTTTTGCAGGTATGTTCCATATTTATAGACATGGACGATCAATTGCTAATAATCCTCCTCCTCCTTCTATACCGCAGACGGATAGGATTAGGGCCTTACAAGAGAGAAAACGATCTTTACTAGAATCAAATAATGGTAAACCTAGCTTAGAAGCCTCTGATAACTCCCTGCGTGCAATAAAGAACAATGGAATATTGAATAGGGTTCTCAACGTCGCAATATTGAATAGGGTTCTCAACGTCGCCCGCAAAAACAAGAACTCGTTTGAAAAGAAGTGGAATAAAGGTTAGTAATAAATTAAAAAAAAATTCAAAAATTAAAATAACGAAACAATGCATTATATTATATAAATATGGAAAGATCACAACAGTTTAGTAGTATCGGTGGGTTAACTATAATATTTTTTATCATTGCTATAGCTATTAGTTTTGCATTCTATCAGTTCGTCTTTCTTAAAGAATTAAATCTTAAGCCGAGTGTTCCAGAAGAAATAGCAAATCCCCCACAGTCTTTGAAGATAAACATAGCAGAAGGTGCTGGTCTTCCAACTAATCCTCAATTCTACGATCCATCCCAAGGAAGAGGATCTTTAGGAATTGATAATAAAGTAATTTGGGAAAATCTTGATGTTACTCCTCATACGGTAACGACAGATAATGATTATGAAGATCCTTTGTCTGGAAAGTTTGACTCCATGGATACAATAGGATTAGTTCCAGCTGGAGGCACATTTGAATTTGTATTTACAGAAGATGGAGAATATCCCTATCATTGTGAACCACATCCTTGGATGACTGGTATTGTCACAATAGTTAAGAATTATTCATAAAATCTTCTCTTACCTTTTTTTTATTTGCAGAACCAAAATATCGTTTGCCACTTCTTTATGTTCTTGGATGATAGAAATTCTAAATTTAACTTTAGAAACCTCATTTTTTGGTACATGTGATGTAAATGCAATAAAATCAATTATTCTTTTTTCTTCCAAGTCTTTTTTGTAGATAGAAAGACGTGCATATGGATGATTAATTTTTTTTCCGTTTAACTCGATATAGTTACAAATATCATTTGAATTTTCAATTTGCGAATTTATTACTATACTATCGAATCTTCCATTATAATTCACTTGAATTCTGCCATGAATTTCTTCATTAGGATGAATTTCATTTTCTTCGATAGTAAGGAATAATTCTTTATTTTCCTCCATAGTAATAAAGAAATTCGTTATGATAAGTGTATATATTTATTGAGAATAATATACTTCAAATTAACACTATCTATAGAATAAATATTTTGAAACATTTAAGTAATAATCTTTAAATTTGCTAAAGCTTTTTTCTGTTGTGAAGGGCTCGTAGCTCAGCATGGATAGAGCGCCTGCCTTCTATTCTGTTCGAGAGGAAAGCCGGAAGTCGAGGGATCGAAGCCCTCCGGGCCCGCTCTGATGTTGCATCATCTTGGTAGGAATAAAAAAACTAATAAAAGATAATAATAGAAGTATAGCAGAAATCAGCATCATATAAAAATTTTAGGGAGGAATATGTCTTAATACACTTCTTGTCTTACAAACTACCATTGTTTATATTGCATTTTTTTTAGCCAACTTGCACAATTTGCCCTATGAGGGACAACGCTGAAACCCTATATCTCGTCTTGCTGAATATGTAGGCAAGATTTAATCCCCCGTGTTAACTATTAAAATGATATATAAATAAACAAAAATTGTTAAAGCAACAGACAGATATAGACAATAATGGGAATTAAATATCTCTTATTTATAACAATATATAAAATGTTTACATTGTAACAACCGTTCCGCTAAGAAAACTTAACTATATTGTAAGATTTTATATAATTCATTATCCTATTTGACGATTTAATCTTATATTAATTCGTCAACGAAATATAAAAATTGCCTGTCCGTGGCACTCTATAGCCCTTTACATATTTCATTATAACACAATTAATCTAAGACTTTTGGATTATGCTAGGAATTTGCGCATTATATCAGCAACTAGAATTTACATTGAATTCCAAAGAAATTGACCTTCAAGAAAATGTTTTAAAAGATAATGTTATTGTAAATTATAAATATATTGTAAAGTATTTTAAGTCTTAGAAGTTAAGAATTCGCCAATTAACTTAATGGTAAATCCCATCGCACCAACTACTCCCATACCCAGCAGTACAAATCTCATATGTGTTGTATAATCATCTTTAGATGTTTTTTTAGCAAGCAAAAGAGTTTGATACATATCAAGAAGCCTTCTTTTTAAATAATTAATTATATTTAGCACATTCATAATAGTATTTTTTACTACTAGTATAGTATTTGAATTTAACTGTATAAAGTAAATCTTTAAAAATTAAATTCAAATTAATATACTTGCTCCGAATAATCTGGATCTTTTTCAGTTCTTTGCATTTCAACGAAAGTTTCAGTATTTTGGATTCCTTCAATTTTACCAATTCTCTCAATTACAATATTATGCAATTCTTCTAAAGTACTAGCATTGACATTTACAATCATATCAAACCTACCAGTAACCTCTGATAAGGACCTAACTTCAGCAATATTGAGTAATTCTTTGTGAATATGATCCTTTCTCTTGGGATCACGATTGATGCCAACTGTTGCTCTTATATTCAGACCAAGCATATTTTCATTAACCATGATGGTAAATTTTTTGATTAAATTTCTTTTGGAAAGACGCTTTATTCTACTATATAAAACCGAAGAATTTATATTCAAATTTTTACTCAACTGCGGGACCGAGATACTAGCATCACGAGTTAGCTCAGTAAGTATTTTCATATCGAGTTCATCAAACCTTTGCAAGTTATATCCGGAATACGTTATAAATATGGATTAATAAATGTAATTATATATTAAAGATTTAATTTAAAATTTTGATTACTTTTTATTATTTTTTTCAATGTCATAGGAATATATTATAATATTTAATATTTTTTATAGATTAGATAAGATTATAGTAAATAATATATAATTTAGCTTTTAACTTCGAATAATGTTTGGACTGGGTAAGATCAAGGCTGGAGATTATGTCTTTGCGGTAGAACCTGAAAGAGAATTTAAACGAATTATTTTGGGAAGGGTTCAATTGGTTAATAATAATTCGGTTTCAATTTTAGGGTCGTATATAAAACCACTAGGGCTTCTCTCAAAGAGACAAAAAGGGATACTAGGAAAAAGATCTCAAGAAGTACTAAATGACCCAGACCCCAATAATTGTATTTTTATTCTAATTGATAGAATTGAAACAGGAAATTTTTATGGTAATATAGATCAAAGTATAAATAAAGTAAGTTGGATTAATGAAAGAAGATTTTTTGTTTTGGAAGGTTGGATAAAAGAAAATATCCCAGATCTATTTGCAGATGTTATTTATTCTCAATCTGAAGAAGAAAAACATCATTATCGTGCTATTCTAATAGAAAAGATGAATTCTCTCTATGATAAAGATTTAAAAGAACATATGTATGCTGTAGCGAGAAGTGCAAAGATATTATAACAAGTTGAAAGTTTTATATTATGGTTTTATAATAATCCGTTTTTGATAACTAATGGAATACGTGTATGCGGCATTATTATTACACAAATTGAAACAAGATATTAACGAAGATAATGTTACTAATGTAATTAAAGCAACTGGTTCTGCACCTGATGCTGTTAGAATAAAGGCTCTTGTAGCTGCACTAGGAGATGTGGATATTGAAGCTGCTTTAAAGGCTGCCCCAATGACTGTGGCAACAACAGCTGCAGCACCCTCCGCAACCGGGGCTACTGCACCTGAGACAGCCACAAAGCAAGCGGAAGAAGAAGAGAAAAGCGAAAAGAAAGAAGAAGAAGCCCTGGAAGGATTATCCTCATTATTTGGATAAACTCTCATTATTTTATTTCGAGTTCCTTATTCTTAATATTATATAAATGGTTACAGGTTCTGTCGTCAAACTTATTTAAAAATCTTAATGTTGCCTAATAAAAAATAATGCAAGGGCGGACGAAAATTCCAGTCGTTAACAATATACATGATCAATTGGCTCTGAAGATTTTTTGATGAGATGAATGTCTCATTAGTATGAAAAATTGTAGATTTAATTTGGTAAATTAAAATATTAAATTATTATACTTCGGTTTGTAAGAGCGAGTAATATTTTAATGCATGTTTTGTGGAAATAGAAATTGTATAAATATACATATTATATACATAAATAATAGAACAAAACCAAATCTTAGTCCTATTTTTTTTCTAAACATTGGAAGAACAGCTACTATTGTGACTATTGTAACGAGAATAATTTGATAATATAAAATCTCTGTCATTTCAATTACTTTATCAAATCCAAACGAATACATTGCTGCAAAGACTGCTACGGCCAATAATAATGTGTTATTAAGTATTTTAGAACCTAATACATTTGCAATAGCTATCGACGCTCCTGCAGCACCTTTCCTCGCCAATATCATCATTGAAATCTTCTCAGGCATTTCTCCAGCAATTGGACTTATTATTACCGCCAGTACTACAGCGGATATTCCAATTTCTACTGAAAGCCCTTCTAAAGAATGAATAAATGGTTCTGCACCAAAAAGGATCCCTATAGCACCTAGAAAAAACGTTCCTATTGCTTTGAGAAATTTCTTTTTATCGTCATTAGTATCATTTGAAATATCTTGCTCAACTATTAAATCATGATTGTTACTATTATTGCTATTCTCACCGATATTTTTATTAGAGATTTTCTCTCTATTTTCTATCTTCATTTCATACAGTGATAATATTATATACCCTGCAAATAGACCCATAAATATGAACGCATCAATATAATTAAATCCGTCTAAAAATAGCACAAAGCTTATTATTGCAGCTAATATCAAAAAAATCATATCATTTTTAAAAGTACTAACGTCAATTAGTTTAAGCGGCGCCTTTGATAATCTTGTTGTTGCTATAATTAACATAATCGCTAAACCTAATGTCATCATTAACAAGTTACTTCCTAGTCCAGAACCAATCGCGATACCAAAAGACCCTTGCGCTGCAGCATAAATAACTATAGCAATTTCGGGCAAAGTAGTTGCTATACTTAATAGGACTCTCCCTACGAATTTAGCACCAAATTTTTCAGAAAGATGTTCAGCCCCATAGGATAGTATCCAACTGGCAAGAGTGAGTTCTCCCAACCAAAAAAGCATAGTAAAGAGATTATTTTCTGCCATTTTTGGGATAAGAATTATTAGTATAAATTATTATCATTTTTTTATTAGATCCATTATCTTGAAAATGCTTTATCCAATACGATTTTATAAAAAATAAATATTTTCCCATTAATCCATCAACGTTAGATAAATGGGAAGTTACTGATCACATTATAAGGTTGAAGGTTTAAGAATTTTTCATCAATAACAGTGATGAATTGAGTAGGATGAGGTGCGGTTAAAATTACCAAGAAGACTGGAACTGAGGCACAAGTAATCATAGTCAATAAGATTAACCAAAGAGCAGTCATTTTTTCCGCCATATACAAAAAATAATTTTACGTTTAGGTATATAAATTTTATAAGATAAATTGATCTCATATAAACAAAAACCAAATAATATTATACTATTATACTACAAAAAATTTTTATCTATTCTAAACGATTTTAAATGGCTCAATATTCTATCTTTACACATTTACCATGACAAGTGATGTTGAACTTAAAGATCTTATAGAGCATGCTAGAAGAGATTATAAAAAGCGAAACTTCGATCAGTCTGTAGATCTTACTATTATATTAAAAGATATTGATGTAAAAAAAGGATTTAGTTTCAATGAAGTAGTACATTTACCAAATAAACCAAGCCGCCAAGCCACTGTATGTGTAGTAGCATCAGGTGAAATGGGTTCAAGAGCTAGGAGAGCAGAAGCAGATAGAATAATAGAAGTTGATGAACTTGATAGACTTGGTACTAATAAAAAAGAAGCTAAAAAGCTAGCAAAGGCATATGATTTCTTTTTGTCTGATACAGCATTAATGGCGACAGTTGGGCGATCTCTAGGTCAATTTTTGGGTCCTAAGGGTAAAATGCCAACGCCTATACCATATGGTGCACCTATTGAAAGTATATTGACTAGGTTAAGGGGTTCTGTAAGAATTAGAAGTCGCAATCAACTAAATATCTCTACTAAAATAGGAGATGAAAAAATGGATGATAAACAACTTATTCAAAATGCAAATACTATATTGTCTCTATTAGAAAAAAAATTGCCTCAAGGCGATAAGAACATTCGTAATACCTCAGTCAAATTTACAATGGGTAATAGTATAAGTTTATCATCATTATCTAACAAAACAAAAGGTGCTTAGAATATGAGTTCAGCTGAAAAAATTAAGAAATATCCTCAAAAGAAACAATTAATGTATCAAGAATTACAAGAGCTTCCAAAAAAATATAACGTTATAGCATTATCAAAAATGAATAAAGTTAGGGCTACTCAGTTAATGACGTTAAGAAAAAAATTTCATGGTCAAATTATTATTAAAATAATCAAAAATAAAGTTGCACAGAGAGCTTTTGAAAAAGTAAGTAAAATTTCTGGCATTGAAGATTTAAGCAAAGAATTAGAAGGTCAATGTGCATTGATGTTTACAAATCTAAGTCCTTTCAAGCTTAACTTAATTTTCAGTGAAAATAAAGTTTTTTTACCAGCCAAAGGGGGAGATATTGCACCCAAGGATATTATCGTCCCAGCAGGTAATACTGGAATTCCACCTGGTCCTGTCCTCTCAGAGTTTAAAGAAGCAAAAGTTCAAACCAAGATCGATCAAGGGAGTATTGCTGTAACAAAAGATACATTAGTAGCTAAATCAGGAGAGGTCATATCTCAAAAACTTGCATCACTGATTTCTAAATTAGACATAAAACCAATTGAAGCAGGTGTACTAGTTAATTATGCAATTTCAGAAGGTCTTCAATTTAGAGAAAAAGATTTACAGCTTGACGTTAAAGAATATGTAAAAGAATTACAACAATCTTATTCTTCTGCTTTAAATCTGGCAATAGAATTAGTTTATTTTGCACCTGAGACGATTTCTTCTATTATATCTTTAGCATATCAAAAATCACTTAACGTGGCTTCTAAAGCAGGATATGTTTCCAAAGATACTGCAGAAATAATACTAAATACCGCACAAGCAAATGCACATGGTTTAAGCGAAGCCTTAAAAATGAAAGGCTATGTCCCACAATAATTTTCTAATTTTTGCTCAATTTTTAAAAACAATATCTTCTTTAGTATATAGACGAACACAATAAATAAAGGCAAGAAAGTCCTTTTACTATTATATAATGTCAATACAATTAAAAGTTCATCCATCATTTTTTAAGGAATTTGCTACAAAGACATGGGTTTCACCATATGAAATAGTTAAAGAATTGATAGAAAATGCTTTTGATGAAGATGCTACAGAGCTATTAATTACCATTCTCAATACTGGATCGATAGTAATAGAAGATGATGCGGGCATGGACGAAGAAGGAATTGAAAAATTCTTATTATTGGGATCGCCACATAAAAAGATAGAATCCATTTCTCCAAAATTAAAGAGAAGTCGCACAGGACGATATGGAACAGGACGGCTATCTTTCCTTACATCATTTAAGAGCATGAAAATTAAAACCAAAAAAAATACTTATAGCAAATGTCTTGTTATAGATGAAAACTCTTTAAATCAATTATTTTCCGGTAATTCTTTATTAAACGAGATAAAAGAAAAACCTCTTGGTAGAAATGGAACAGAATTAACTTTAAGTAACGCAAAGATGAATATTGACCCTTTGAAATTATATAAGGAAATACGTAAATTAGCTATTCTTAGACAGCCCATGTTTCAAATATTTATTAAACAATCAGATATCTTCAATGAATGGGATCTGCATAATGCTGATATAGTAAAGGCCCAAGAGATACAAGGCTATCGAATCCCAGTAAATCTTGATAATGGCCAAATTAGTGGTGAAATTGTAGTCGCAAGACGTCCATTAACAGAGGAGGAGAAAGGAATAGGTGTAATGATTGGGAATCATATTGTTGTAAGAACTAATTTTGGATTTGATGCTAAGCTGAATCGAATAACTGGATTATTAAGGTGTGATGCTTTAACTTCCAGATTTGCAGATAAATCTGCATTAATAGAGGACGATGCATATTATAATTTTAACAAGCACGTCAAACAATTTATTGTTGATGATGTAATACCCAAATTGACTGAATATGAAGATGTATTAATAACAAAGGAAGAGTCGCGAATATATCGTGAAATAGATAAAGTTCTTGGTCAAGCAGTCATTGAGAATTTGGAGTCTGTAGAAGTAGAAGAAGAGGAATATGAAACAGTTGAAGATAAAATAACTATCCCCAACGAAGATAGGTTAACTGAAAACTCATCTATTACAAAATTCAAGAACCAAGATAATAAATTTTCAACAGCAGAGAGTTATGAAAATTCATCTGTTCAAATCTCCAAAAATAAGGAACAAGCTCATACTAGTATACTAGAACATCAGACTATCCATAGTGAGAATGAACCTCATTATTACAACGCTAATGAAAGGACACAAACTTTTCCTAATTTGCATACATCGAGTAATTTAGATAAATTGCAGATAAAAAAAATAAAAACTCTTAAACGAACCTTTGCATTAAAAAAGATTGGATATAAAGTAATACCCTATGAGGACGAAAGTGACTCGAGATATGGCTTTACTAATGAAAATGTAGTTTTTGTAAATAAAGCAAATTCAGCATATAAAGCTGAATCCGAAAGAGGTGATGAATTTCTCTTGAGACATATTATTAGATTAGTAGCCGAAGCTATAGCGGAAGAGAAACATCCAGAAGGAAAAGATGCTTTAGAATTACAAAATCGTTTAATTGGGGAAGCAATTAAGATTCATAACCTTCATAGTAGAAAAAAATAAGAAACCTGACTAACATTTAATAGAAAAGACTAAATCTGGCTCTTATTTCATATACCACAAATGGCGTTCCAATACTTTCCTGGCGCAACAGCCGTAGGAATCTCTTTTAATAATGGTGTTTTATTGGCATCTGAACAACGAGTTTCTTTTGGGAACTTCCTTGTTAATAAGAATACTAAAAAAACTTTTGTCTTGACTGAGAATGTAGGAGCAGCTTGTGCTGGTATGGTTGCCGATATGAATGTACTTGCTAGACAGGTTGCTGCATTATCAAAAATCCGTAAAATGGAAATAAGACGTAAAGTTCCCACAAATTCAGTTGCCAAACTAATGTCCGTAATTATGTTTGAAAGGCGATACTTTCCTTTGTTGACTCAAGTTATTGTCGGCGGATATGACGATAAACCACGTATATATACTCTTGATCCACTAGGATCGCTACTACCCGATGAATATGCCGCAGTAGGAAGTGGCGCAGAAATGGCTTTAGGTATATTGGATGCACAATATAATTCACAAATGAATGAAGATGATGCTAAAAACCTTGCTATCAAATCGATAAGAGCTGCTATTCAAAGAGATGCATCAAGTGGAGATGGGATCGATATTCTTACTATAAGTAATAGAGGAAAGAATGAAGAATCTCTAAAGGTATAATTACTTCAATTTGATGGCTAACCATTTTACTATCTTCAGCATATTCTTTTAATATATTAATCTCAGAGGTAATGATGTATTAAATTTGGATGCAAGAAATATAGGTTTACGAAATATTGAAGTAGCAGATACAAAAATTTCATCTATCGATGGTGAAAACGGTAAATTAATTTATCGAGGGTATGACATTCTTGATTTAGTAAATCATTCTACATTTGAAGAAACAGCGTATCTTTTACTATTTGGAGAACTTCCTGACAAAACAGAATTAGATGAATTTTCATATAAACTAAAACAATCAAGAAACTTACCACATTCCTTAATTGCCAATTTAGAAAATAGACCAAAAACAGCTCGTCCAATGGACGTTTTACAATCAACTGTTCCTTCTCTTACAGATTTCGATGAAAGTATTTATTCAGATACAAAAGATGACAATATAAAAAGGGCGATATCTCTTATATCGAAAATCCCTTCAATAGTTAGTGCATGGAATAGGATAAGAAATGGGGAAGAGATTATTGAACCAGACGAGGAACTAAAACATTCTGCAAATTTTCTTTATATGGTGTTTGGACGAAAACCTACTTTTGAAGAAGTAAAAGTCTTTGATATTTGTTTGATATTACATGCCGAACATAGCTTTAATGCGTCCACATTTGCAGCTAGAGAAATTGCTTCTACTCGTGCTCATATGTATTCATGCATTTGTGGTGCTTTAGGGGCCTTATCAGGTGAATTACATGGAGGAGCTAACGTAGAGGTAATGAAAATGCTTTTTGATATACATGATTCCAAAAATATCGAAAAATGGATACAAGATAAACTAAAGGAGGGGAAAAGAATTATGGGAATGGGACATGCAGTTTATCGTACTACAGATCCACGAGCGGACATTCTAGAACGACTTTCAAAATCTGTATGTAAAAATGAGAATTATAAATGGTATGAAATCACTCGACAAGTAGAACAATATACAAAAAAATACATCACAGATATTAGAAAACAACCAATCTATCCTAATGTTGACCTATATAGTGCATCACTTTATTATTGTATGGGTTTTCCAGTTGATCTTAATACTCCTATTTTTGCAATCTCAAGAATTGCTGGATGGGCAGCACATGTTATCGAAGAAAAATTTGCAGAAGCCGCACCAAAACCAGCTTTATATCGTCCCAAAGCAGTTTATGTTGGAAAATATTGTGGGCCGATGGGTTGCGAATATACCCCATTGAAAAATAGGAAACCATAACCATCTTTTGTTTGTATATCACAGTCTTATTAGTAATAAATATGAAAATTAAAGATAAATTATCATTAAGAGAATAAAGATATAGTTTGAAAATCAATATGTTATCTAAAAGAGAAACATCGATGACTCTAGAAAGACTACATACAAATTGGCCAGAAAAAACTATCCCAAAATTTAAAAATATAAAAGCATACGAAATTGAAAAAGATAGAAAATTATTAATACATGAAGATAATTTTACTGCTGTTCAAATCAACGAAATAATACTTCCTTATCTGGGAAACAATAATTTAGTTGAATTATTTCCTTATGTTCTTATAGATATGGGAGCAGTAAAATACATTTGTAATGGTGCAAATATTGCACGTCCTGGCATTGTAAAATTTGAATCATTTTCAAAAGATAAAATTGTGATTGTAAAAGATAAAGAGCATCAAAAACCACTAGCAGTAGGTACCTCACTGTATGATAGTGAAAAAGCCATTGAGTTATCTAAGGGACATATAATTAATAATTTGCATTATGTTGGTGATAAATTCTGGAATTTATATAAAGGCTTACAAATATAATATTTTTTATAACACGCCTGCCTTAGTTATTCGAAATATAGTACTATCATTAATGAAGGGTTGAAGAAAGGAGACCTTGTAGGAATTGTCGGATATACTTATAATCTCGAATTTTAATTTAATATGAATCGAAAGAGATACGGATTTTCCCATATATTCTCTTTGCAATTTTATTTTTTTTTGATGTTCGTCAGTGTTATTTATGGTTTTATAAACACTCATTTTGTTGATTATATTTCTAACCATATTAGTGGTCACTATAGCACAATTATTATTTATTGCAGTATGGGCTAATTCGTGTATAAATTTCATCAAGATTAAATGTCTAGCGATATTTTTACTTTCTATGGATATGAGTGAAGTAATAGTATCAATAATTACTAATTTTGGTTTTATCTCATATATTTTTTTAATTGCTTCAAATTGATCTTTAATAGAATATGGTCTAATGTAATGTATATTGTGTAGTATTCCCTCTAAATTAGGATTCTCAGTTATATCAAGAATTCTTTCTGGTCTAAAATTTCCAGACGTATCGATAAAAATTACTTTAACATCTTTGTTTTTTTTAATTAAATTTGCACAAATACTAAAACAAAATTGAGATTTGCCTGAACCACTTGCTCCAAAGATATTAGTAATGAGTCCTGTACGAATTCCTCCACGAAGAAATCTGTCTAGATTGGAAGACCCTGAAGATAAAAAATCCAACAAAAGATATTTAAAATTATTGTTATAATTATTTAACCATTTAACCATAAAGGAACCTTTTTATTCTGCTACATGTGAAAATGAATTGCTAAGTGATATATTGACATTGTCAGCTAATTCTAGTTCTCAACAACCAAAGAGACCTTTAACCTTATTGCAGAAATCTCTTAACCAGCGTGTAGCAGTGAGATTAAAAAGTGAAATTGAATACAAAGGAGTTATGAGTAATGTAGATTCGTACATGAACCTGATTCTTGTTAATGCTGAGGAATATCTGGGTTCAGATCTGCTGGCAAATTATGGAAAAGTCGTTATTCGTGGAAATAATGTACTTTTTATAAGACTCATAAAAGATTTTTAATCCAACTTTAAACTCTTTAAGAAATGGTTTCTAAATATTTATTTAGCTCTGAAAGTGTAACAGAAGGTCACCCTGATAAAATGTGTGATCAGATTTCTGATTCAATATTAGATGAATTTTTGTCCCATGATATTAATTCTAGAGTTGCAATTGAATCATTAACAACTACTGGAACTGTTTTTGTTGCAGGAGAGGTTACATCTAACGCTTCTGTAGATGTCCAAAAAGTAGTTAGAAACACAATAAGAGAAATAGGTTATAATCGAGCAGATTTTGGGTTTGACTGTAATACCTGTGCCGTTTTTACATCTATCCATGAGCAGAGTGATGATATTTCTCTTGGAGTAACTGCCACCGAATTAAAAGATCAAGGTGCAGGGGATCAAGGATTGGTCTTTGGTTATGCCACCGAAGAAACTCCAGAACTTATGCCATTACCGATAATCATGGCTCACAAACTTTGTATGAAATTAAGTGAGGTGAGGAAAAGAAAAGAATTAGATTGGGTGCGACCTGATGGAAAATCGCAGGTTTCTGTAGTGTATGAAGACTTTATACCTAAACGAATTGATACAGTAGTTCTCTCTACTCAACATTCTCCTGATATAGAACTTGATCACTTACGGGAAGAAATAATTAACAAGGTCATTCGACCCACCTGTGCAGGATGGATTGATAGTCAAACGAGATTTATAATTAATCCAACAGGAAGATTTGTTTTAGGAGGCCCCTCTGCAGATACAGGACTTACAGGAAGAAAGATAATTATAGATACCTATGGTGGTATGGGAAGACATGGAGGAGGTGCTTTTTCCGGCAAAGACCCTTCAAAGGTTGATCGATCTGCATGCTATATGGCAAGATATATCGCAAAAAATATTGTGGCCGCAGAATTAGCTCGAAAATGTGAAGTTCAAATCGCTTATGCTATAGGAATGGCTGAACCTGTTTCAGTTATGGTTGATACATTTGGCACGGGTAGAATTGAACAAGAGCAAATCGAGAATAAAGTGAAAAAGAACTTTGATATGCGTCCATCTAAAATAATAGAAACGTTATCATTAAAAAGACCTATTTACAAAAAAACTGCTGTCTATGGTCATTTTGGAAGGAACGATCCCTCTTTTTCTTGGGAGAAAACCGATAAAGCCCATTTGTTAAAATAAAGAAATTTAATATTTTTTTACATTGAAGAATATAGAAGATTGCAATATACTGGACATTTAATTGTCTTTTACCAGACTCTTATAATATGAATTTTCATCTATATTTAGGTCATATTTTCGTCTAAAATATCTTATTACATTATATAAATCTCTTCGAATAAGGAATTCCGCATTTGGATGTTCTAAAGTAACTGCTTGAGGCCAGTCAATTATCCAAATATCATTATTTTCGTCTAAAAGAATATTATATTCACTTAAATCACCATTAATTATATTTTCGTTATACGCGATTCTCATTTGTTCAAATACTTTATAAAAAATCTCTATAGGGTTATGTAAATTTCTTATTTCTATTAAAGGCAATCCATTTATCCTATCCATTACTATGGAATGCATAGATCTAAAATAAGGTGTAGCAATATTCATTTTTGTTGTTTTTAATTTGACTAAAAAATCATATTCTCTTTTTGCGGCTTCGATATTTATTAATAACCAGCTGTTAACATTTTTATTTTTTTCAAGAGATCTTTTTCGCTTAGTATCTGTAAAACTTATTCTCCCTATTCTAAAGAATTTAACAGCTCTTCGTTGATGAATTTCTGATACGGCTTCTACTACATCAGATTCTTTTCCAATTCCTAGCGAATTTCCGATTCCTAGTATTATTCCTGAATCAACCAATAGTTTCAAAGCATACACGTCTAATCCTGCTGTAAGCAATTTAAAACCTTTTTCTGTTTTAGTTATTAATTTTAATTTTAATAAACTGTTTACTGCATATTCTATTCGATCTTTGTGTAAATTTGAATACGAAAAAATGTTATGATTATTTATAATTTCATGGTGTTTTATAGAAGAAACAAATACTTTCAGAACTCTATATTCCAGGTTCTCTAATTGTTTTACTATACGTGCAGAATCTTTTAGTGAAGGCAATTCTTTTCACAATATCTTAATTATCTGTAAAATTTCATCTTCTTTATATAAAGATTTCAAATTAGTTTCTTTTTTGACGATCTGTACTTTATTTTTACTAAAGAAACTCTAGAAATCATAAGAGAAAATTTATAGAATATATATAAAATAATGATAATCAATCCTAGGAAATAATATGAGTAATGAATCTAATCTTAAAGTCAATAAAAGTACTGTTGACGATGATGAAGATGATGATGATGATCTTAAATTAGCAGAAATGGAAGCCGAGGGAGAACTTTTACCGGAAATTATAGAAAAACGTAAAAAAGGACTCTTAAGAACTGGATTTACTACAGGTACATCTGCTACTGCAGCAACTAAAGCAGCGTTATTAGCATTAATTTCATCTCAAATATATAATACATTAGAGGTTGCTCTCCCAAAAGGTAAAATTGTAAAACTCCAAATTGCATGGACAAGATATTCTCCCAATACTCAATCAGTAACCAGTGCAGTAATAAAAGATGCTGGTGATGATCCCGACGTAACACATGGAGCTGAAATATGCTCTACCGTATCTTTGACCAGGGATAGAGGTTGCGTTGAGATTGACGGAGGAGTAGGTGTGGGAAGAGTCACTAGGCCAGGACTTGGATTGGAAATAGGTCATGCTGCAATTAATCCTGTTCCAAAAAAAATGATAGAACAAGTGGTTCGCGATACAGCAAAATCTATACTAACACACAAAGGCGTTAAGGTTATTATATCTGTACCTAAAGGCATCGAATTAGCAAAAAAAACAGATAATCCAAGATTAGGTATACTAGGAGGAATATCTATTTTGGGAACAACAGGAATAGTATTTCCTTATTCTACTGCTTCATTCGCAGCATCAATTAGACAAAGTCTAGATGTAGCCATTTCTCTAGGTACTGATATAGTGGTATTGACAACTGGGGGAAGAAGTGAAGATTATATTAAAAATATTCATAAATATCTTCCTGATTATGCCTTTGTCCAAATGGGTGATTTTTCTGGATATACAATTAAACAGTGTGCAAATCGAAACATAAAAAAAATTATAATAGCTGGGTTTATTGGAAAACTAACTAAAATGGCTATGGGAATAAAACAAACGCATGTACGTGGTTCCCATGTTAGTATGGAATATATGGCTAATTTAGCATCATTGTGTATTAATTCCAAAAATATTCTCAACGACATAAGAAAAGCCAATACCGCAAGACACGTATCTGAAATAATAATTCAAAACAATGTCAAAAATTTTTTCGATTTATTGTGCAAGCAAGTTTATTTAGAAATGTATAATCATTCAAACAAATCAATGGAAATTGAGGTTGTTATGTTTGGATTTGACGGTAAAATATTAGGCAAATATCCATGATAATTGAATTTAAATATGAAAACTGAAAAATAGATGACTTATCAAAGATTTACTTATTTTAGTTTTAGAAGATTTAGGATCTCTTGTTGGTTGATCAGAAATTTATTTATTTATTAAATATGCAAAGAATTAATTTTGACTAATTAATAACCAAAACAGTTGAAAGAGAAAATCGCAGTTATCGCCATAACAAAAAACGGTATAAGAATAGCTGGTGTTATCAAAAAAAATATTATTAATGCCGAGATTTATGTTCCTCAAAAGTTTTACAATGAGGATACTACTATTATTTGGTTTGAAGAAACTACTCAGAAAAAAATCTCAGACCTTTTTAAATCATACGATGCTTTGATTTGTATTTTTTCTTTAGGAGCAGTAATAAGACTAATTTCACAACTTCTTAAGGATAAAAAAACTGATCCTGCTGTTTTGGTTATTGATGATAAAGCAACGTTTGTTATTAGTACTCTTTCTGGACATTTAGGAGGAGCCAATTCATTATCAAGATATATTGCTGCTTTTCTAAATTCAATACCTGTTATTACTACTGCTGCTGATGTAAATAATACCATTAGTGTAGATTTAATTGGTAACGAATTAGGTTGGAGTATCGATAACTATGAGAATGTCACAAAAGTAAGTGCACATATGGTTAATGAAGAAAAAATAGCAATTTTTCAAGATGTAGGTGAACGTACATGGTGGAATACCGGAAACCTTCCATCCAATGTTGTTATGATTAAAGATATTGAAAATATCAAGGACAATTTATATAAAGGAGGAATAGTTATTACAGACAAAATAATTACAGATAATACAATTCTTTCGAAATCAGTAATATATCGCCCTAAAACTTTAGTAATAGGTATAGGCATACATTGGGATACAACAAAAGAAGAGATTCTAAATGGCATTAAGGAAATTTTCGAGAAAAACGGTTTGAGCTTTGCCTCAATTAAAAGTCTTTCTTCTATCAAAAAGAAAATCCCCGTCAAGGGATTGGAAGAATTCTCTAAAGAATTTCATCTTCCTTTATATCTTTTCGAAAAAAAAGAACTAGAGCAAATTTCAGTCCCTAATCCTTCTGACACAGTTAAGAAATTTGAGGGAATTGCTAGTGTTTCTGAAGCGTCATCAATATTACATTCTCATGGTACATTACTTATCCCAAAACAAAAATTTCCTCCTAATTTAACTATCGCTGTAAGTAGAGTGAATTTCCAATGAGAAAGGCTCTTTTGATAATAGATAGAGGAAGTAAAGAATTGGAAGTCCAGGATGAATTATTCAAAATATCAAATCAAGCTAAACAAAAAGGAGGATACATTTATTCAAATTTTTGTTTTCTGGAAGTGATTCCGCCATATATTGATGAAGGAATTAGAAACTGTATCAAGGAAAATGTTGATTTAATAACTGTTATGCCTTATTTTCTGTATCCAGGAATGAAATTAAAAAATGCCGTTCAGAGAACTGCAGCAATTTCTAAAGAAAAAGGAGTAAAATTAGTTATTACAAAACCTCTTTGTTATTCTGAAGTTCTAACATTTGTAGTAAGGGATAGATTAACCAAATTAAAGTTTGATAATGACATTGAACTTAAAGACAAAGAGTGCGATGTTCTTGTTATTGGTCATGGAAGCTCGGATAGAAGAGCAACAGAGGCTTTTATTTTTACCATTAATGCTATAAAAAGCTCTTATAGAAATGTTGATTATTGTTTTCTCGAATTAGCAGAACCAACTATACAAGAAGGTATTAACTCTGTTATAAAAAAAAATCCACGAATTGTATTAATAATGCCTTATTTTTTACACAAAGGTATACATATAAAACATGACGTGATTAAGGAGGTTAAAAATGCATTAAAAAGCCATTCTTTTTCTAATATTCTTATTGCAGATCATATTGGAGTTGATGACAGAATGGTAAATCTTATTTTGCAGCGAGCAAATGAAGTTGAAAAAAAAATTGTTTAAGAAAGAAATCACAGAGAATCCTGATAATAGATCTATGTCTATTAAATCCTTTGATATTGAAAAAAACAGCTTTGACATAATAGAGAGCGAAATTGGAAAACATACGTATAATAAAGAATTGGAATGGAATATTGTTAGACGAGTAATTCATGCTACTGCAGATTTTGACTTTGCTAGAAAAGAAAAACTGTTGTTTAACAATGATGCTATTAACTCTGGGTTTCAAGCAATTGAAAATAAATGTAATATCATTACTGATGTAGAAATGGTAAGAGCAGGAATTTCACAAAATTCACTCAACAAACTTAATTTAAAGTGTATTTGCAACATCTCTGATAGTAACATCATTAATGAATCTAAGAGACTTAATAAAACACGTGCTGAAACGGCTATGCGTAATTTGGCACAGGAAATGAATGGAGGAATAATTGTAATAGGGAATGCTCCAACTGCATTACATGAAGTCATTCGAATGATTAATGAAAAGATAACAGTTCCATCTTTAGTAGTTGGTGTCCCTGTAGGATTTGTTTCGGCATTGGAATCAAAAATAGAACTCTCTAAAAGTGATATTCCTAATATTACTAATATAGGTAGAAAAGGCGGAAGTTCTGTAGCATCTTCAATAACGAATGCATTAATGTTATTGTACCTACATAAAATAAAATAAATTATTTCCTTGAATGTGAAAGGCAAGCAAATCTTAAAAATGATGCTCATATTAATTAAACATTGAAAGAACTTACTACTGAAATACAAATAAATTCGAGCCCTGAAATTTTATGGAAGGTAATTACAGATTTTAAAAATTATTATCAATGGAATCCTATACTTCAAAAAATTAAAGGAGAACCTTTAATTGGAAAACAATTAGAAATTCATCTAATTACGGTTGGAGGAAAGAAAAGAGTATATCACCCAAAAGTTATTAAAATTACTCCTAACCACGAATTAAGATGGAAGGGTACATTCTTTTTCTCACAAATATTTTCAGGTGAAAGAATTTTTCTAATTGAAAAACTTTCTGAAAACAAAGTCAATTTTGTGAATAAGGAAATATTTTCGGGAATAGGAGTCAGATTTACTTCTCCAAAAATGGAAGATGAAATTGTAGCAAGTTTTAAAAAAATGAATGAAGCATTAAAAAAAACTATAGAGCGATCATAAAATAATACATAAATCTTCTAAAACTAAGTTCATATTAATTAATTAACAATGATTAATTGGACATGTAATTCTTATACAAGAATATTATATTGTAAAGGTTTTGTAAAGTAATGTTTTAAAGGAGAATAATCTTTAATTTAAATATGAAAGCAATTTGGAAAGATGTCATTTTGGCTGAAAGTAAATCGACAGTAGTAATTGAAGGAAATCATTACTTTCCTCCTGAATCTATTAATAGACGATTTTTTAGAGATAGTTCTACCCATACAAGATGTGGATGGAAAGGGATTGCGAGCTATTATACAATTAAGATCGAAGATGAACTTAATCAAGATTCAGCCTGGTATTATCCAGAACCTTTAGACAAAGCTAGACATATCAAAAATTATGTGGCTTTTTGGAAGGGCATAAAAGTAGAAGAATAAATTATATTATTTTATATTCACTTTCGCTATATGGAGACCTAGATCATCACTGATTGATTATAATGGCTTTTATTACATCATTTCTATCATGTACCTTTTTAAAGGCATCCTTGGATTCTAATATACTATATCTATGTGTTATTATTTTATTAACATCAATTTCCATTTTTGTTATCATATGTAATGCTTCCTGTATTTCCTCGTTAGTAGCAGCGTATGTTGTTTTAATTCTGACTTCTTTTGAGTAAATTTTATTGATATCTACATTTACATTAATTTCTTTTTGAGGTTCACCAAAAATTAAGATAGTTCCTCCTTTTCTTATGATATCAACTGATTTAGGTAAAACAGTCATATCATAGGTAGCAATAATGATTAAATCGGGACGAAGTCTATCGTTCAAATCGATTAGACTCTCAATTTCTGATGTCTTTCCGTCTACACATATTCCTAGATTCATTTTTTTACAAAAGTCAACTTTATTTTGATTTATGTCTACACAATAAATGGCTGAAGCCCCATAAATTTTAGCTAACATGGCATGAAGAATACCGATCGGTCCGATGCCAAATATTAATACTGAATCACCTTTTACAAATGACAGTTTCTTCCATCCTCGAATACAACAAGCAAGAGGTTCAATCATTGAACCTTCCTCAAAACTCATTGAATCCGGAAGTTCAAAAATACTCTGATTATTTACAATCCACTCTGAAAGTATAATTTTTTCTGAGATCCCACAAGGAAAAATATTATCTGTAAATTTATCACACATTGTTTCATTGCCATGTATACAATAATGACAACTATTACAAGGAGCATGATGATTTACAAAGACCCTCTTTCCTTCGTAGTTTCTCCCATTGAAACTTTTTCCAACTTTAACGATTGTTCCAGTTATCTCATGTCCTAATTTGGAGGTCGGTTTGCAAGAATCAGCAAAAACATTTCGGAGATCAGATCCACAAATGCCACACGAACCTAAATTAATTAAAATTTCTTTATCTTTGATAATTGGCTCATCAATCTCAACTAATGATATTGTTTTATCTGATGATAATTCTAAGGCTTTCATGAACTATTTCTCTATTGTGAAGATTAAATAAATTTAAATTTATCACTAAATAAATTTTGGCCCAAGGATGATTTTTATTTTCTTGAAAACTTTTTACAATTGAAAATAAATCGTTGTGGCAATTTAGTATTGGAAAAATGAAGATGAGTATATGAAGCAAGAGTATTATAAACTACCATACCATCTTTTTGATTAATTATTCCTTTTCCTTTAGTTAAATAATATGAAAATTTAGAATCAATTGGAATATTTTCCATTGCAGAAAAATGAAATTCATGACCTTTAATGCTATTTATATTACCAAAAATTGATTGATTTATTACTTTGCCCTGTGTATAATTAAGCGTTAATTTGTCTGTCATTTTTGTTATAGCATCTATTAACCCTATCATTTTGTAAGTTTTAGTAAAATTTACTTTTGATCCAGGTATTTTGCCATTTCCATATTTAGGAATTCCTTCCTTTATCGATCTAGAAAGGTACATCAACCCCCCACATTCTGCATATATTGGAATCTCGTTTTCACCTATTTTTTTAATAGCTCTCATCATAGAAAGATTTTTACTTAAATCGCTAGCTAATATTTCTGGGAATCCACCTCCTATTATAATACCATCAATTTCGTCAGGTAACCTGTTGTCATTTAAAGGACTAAAGAAAATAAGTTGAGCCCCCTTTTTTTGTAAAATATCAAGATTTTGTTGGTAATAAAAGTTAAAAGATTCATCTAAGGCAACAGCAATTTTGACAGTTGGGATATTTTGATCTCTAATGTTATCAATTTTTTTCTTTGTAATCTTATCATTTTTTATGGGTTCAATTAAATTCATAATTTTTTCCGCATCTAAAGATTCTGAAAGAACCTTAGCTGAATTTAGGATCTCATTTCTTTTTTTATAATCTAATTCCGCTCTTGGAATTAGGCCTAAATGTCTTTCTGAAAAAATAATATCCTTATTCTTATAGACAACGCCCACAATTGGAATCTTTATTTTGTTGGCGAAAGCACCTCTTATAAAATGAAAGTGCCTCTTACTGGATATTTTATTAAGGATAATTCCCTTTATGTGTATTCCTTTCTCAAAATTCAAAAATCCATAAGCAATAGCAGCTATGGATCGTGCAGCTTTACTTGCATCTATAACTAAAATTATTGGAGAATTTAATATTTTCGCTATGTGAGCAGTACTTGCGAAATCATTTTTACCACTAATACCGTCAAATAACCCCATCACTCCTTCAATAACTGCTATGTCTTTTCCTATTGTATACTTCTCAAAAGTATTGATTAGTCCTTTTTTTCCCATTAACCATGAATCAAGATTATAAGAAGGAGTATTAGTAACAAAATGATGGTATGAGGGATCAATGAAATCTGGCCCTACTTTAAAAGCTTGAATTTTAAAACCAAGATTCTTTAGTATATAAAGAATTCCTAAAGTTATAGAAGTTTTTCCTACACCACTTGTAGTACCCGCAATTATTATACTAGGAATAGGCATAAAATAAGAATATAAATAAATGGATAATTATCTTTTCTTGATTAAAAGAGTTAATTCTATACTATTAAATTTAGTTTCATATGGCTACTACAACTTATAATTATATGGTAAATTTTTTGTAATTAAATTGCTTATTATTTTAAATTAATTGCTCTCAATTTTATATTATAGGCTAAACCAAATCTATGTGCTTCATCTCGTAGGAATTGAAGTAAATGCAATGCAGGATTCTTCTTTGAAATTTGCAAAGGTTCTGGTGAGAAAGTGGTATATATATCTTCATTTTCTTTGGCTAAAGAAATAAGTGGTATATTTAAATCCATCTTTTTTAATACAACTTGTGCGGAAGCCAGTTGACCTTTTCCTCCATCAATAACTATAAGATTAGGAAAGGAATTATCTAATTTATTGTTACTTATAGAGTTAATATTATTATTTTTATTATTATTTTTGTCATCTTCGTCAGAAACTTTATGGAAAGAATACTTTCTACGTACTATTTCTTTGATCATTGAATAATCATCCTGTTTGAATTGTAAAGTCCTAATTTTGAATTTCCTATACCCACTTTTGTAGGGATATCCATTAACAAACCTTACGCATGCACCAACTGCATAAGTTATTCCAAAATTTGATATATCAAAACAGTCAATGATGAAAGGAAATTCTTGTAAATTGAGAATATTTTTAAGTTCTATAACAGATGGATTATATTTTCTTTCAACTTGAATTGATAAATTCTTAAGTATTAAATTCATTAAATCTTTTTTCTCATTGTTAGTAGAATCGGTAACCTTAATAATTCTGACATTATGATTGGCTAATTTTTTTAGAGCTAATTCTAAGATTTTTTTTGATGCCGGAATTTCATTTACATATATCTCGTGAGGAATTTGCGCTGCAGTGGTGTAATATTGGAGTAAAAATGTCGAAAAATTATTATCACCAACTAATTCATAATCATATTTCCTTTGGTCACTTATAACTCCATTAACTCTTTTAAAAATAAGAATATGAGAAACTCCTGATAAAGTATCTGTTTTTGTACCTATATATTCTTCGTTATTACTATTTTTTAAATCCATTTTTTGGTGGATTAATAAACTTTCTATAGTTTTTACTGTATCACGAATTTCTTTTGCTCTTTCGTAATTTTGTTTCTTTGATTCTACATCCATTTCTGTTTTTAAATGTGAAATGAAGTTTTCTAGTCCATTTTTTTCATTAAGAATCTCTTTTAATTTTTTAATATTTTTTAAATATTCTTCTTCATTAATCTTTTTTATACATGGGGCATCACAATTATGAATAAAATATTCTAAACAAGGCTTTGTTGGCAGTCGATTACATATTCTAATCTTGAATATTTTTCTCAATATTCCTATAGAGAGAAATCTTGAACTTCCATAAACAAAGGGACCAAAAATATCTCCACTGGGCCCTTGAAAATCTCCATTTCTATTTCTTCTTGCAACTAATAATCTAGGAAATTTTTCATCTGTAATTTTTAAATATGTGTATCTTTGTTGATCTTTTAACTCGATATTAAAAATTGGTCTATATCTTTTGATCAAATTTGATTCAAGAAGGAATGCTTCAATTTCATTATCAGTTAGGATATATTCGATATCATTTACTCTATTAATTAATACTCGAGTTTTCCAAAAATTTTTGTCTTTATATTTCAAGTTACTTTGTGAATGCAGACTGCAATAACTTTTAATTCGATTTTTTAAATTTTTTGCTTTTCCTATATAAATTATTTTACCTGATTTGTCTTTCATTAAATAAATTCCAGGATTGCTCGGAATTTTTTTTTCATCTTTGTTAAGGTTAAATGAGGACATTGCGAATTTTCTAACTATTTACCTCAATGAGGTCAGAATTTAATAACTTCTTCTTTAAAAATTTAGCTGTATGGCTTATGTCATCATGATTTATTATTTTTTCTGGAGGACCCTCAATTACTAATTGCCCTCCATCAATTCCACCTTCTGGTCCTAAATCAATTACCCAATCTGCACTAGCAATAACATCTAAATTATGTTCAATGACAACAACTGTATTTCCCAACTTGGTTAATGTGTTTAAAATTTTAAGCAGTTTCTTAACATCCTCAAAATGAAGCCCTGTGGTTGGTTCGTCCAAAATATAAAGAGTCCTTCCAGTGTCCCTTTTAGAAAGTTCGGAAGCGAGTTTAATTCTTTGGGCCTCTCCACCTGAAAAGGTCGTAGCGGGTTGACCCAACTTAATGTATCCCAAACCTACGTCAAATAAGGTTTTTAATTTTTTGTAGATAATAGGTATATTTTGAAAAAAGTACATAGCCTCTTCTACTGTTAAATTTAATATATCATCTATAGTCTTACCCTTATATTTTACCAACAATGTTTCAGAATTATAACGCTTTCCCATACATTCATTGCATTTTACATATACATCAGGTAAAAACTGCATTTCAATTCGCTTTACTCCACATCCTTCACATGACTCACATCTTCCACTTTTTACATTAAAGGAAAATCGTCCAGGATTATAACCCATTTCTTGGGCAGTTATAGTTTTAGAAAAAATCTCTCTTATGGGAGTAAAAGCATTAACATATGTAGCTGCATTGGATCTAGGAGTTCTGCCAATAGGAGATTGATCAATTTCAATAACTTTATCAATATTGTCCATACCACTTATGGAATCATGTTTTCCAGGGATGTCATTTGTTCCAAAATAACTAGCTATGGACTTAAAAAGAATTTCATTTATAAGTGTAGATTTCCCTGACCCCGATACTCCTGTAACTATTGTCATACATCCAATAGGTATATTTACATCTATTGATTTTAGATTATTCTCTTTTGCACCGTGAATAGTAAGCGAATGCGTGCTTTGATTTTTTTTTGAACTCATAGTAGCTGTTTTCTCTCCTTTTAAATATTTCCCTGTTAAAGAATTTTCATTCTGTATAATTTCGTTCAAATTTCCTTGAGCAACTATTCTTCCACCATGTATTCCGGCTCCTGGACCAATGTCAATAATCCAATCAGAATTTCTTATAACATCCTCGTCATGTTCAACAATTATAAGAGAATTGCCCAAATCTCGTAGTCTTTTTAGAGTTTTAATTAATCTATCATTATCTCGTTGATGTAGTCCTATTGTTGGTTCATCTAAAACGTATAGTACGCCAGTTAAGTTTGAGCCGATTTGAGTCGCAAGTCTAATTCTTTGAGATTCTCCACCCGAAAGTGAAGATGTTGATCGATTTAATGTCAAATAATTTAATCCTACATTTATCAAAAATTCGAGTCGAGATCTAATTTCCTTCAACACGTTTTTTGCAATATATTTTTTTGTATCATCAAGCTTTAAGCTATTGAAAAAATTATAGCATTCATCAATAGGTAAATCTCCTACGTCCATTATTGATTTCTCCGATAATTTAATAGACAATGAATCCTTCTTTAGTCTCTTTCCGGAACATTTATCACAAGCATGTTCCTTCATAAACCGTGCAAGCATTTCTCTTTTGTTGTCTGAATCAGTACTATTATACAACCTTTGTAAATTGGGGATGACTCCTTCAAAATTACTTTCATATTCCCACTTGCTTTGAGAGTATTTTGATTCATATTTATAGTAAATATTTTGATTTGTTCCATATAATATAACATTTATTTGTTCGGAGCTCATTTTTTCTATTGGGGTATTTAAGTTAAATCCAAATTTTTTTCCAACATATTTTAGCATGGATGATCTAAAAGTCGCAAAACTTCCTTGCCAAGGTTTAATTGCTCCTTCGATAATACTTTTAGTTTTATCTGGAATTACTAGATCGGGATCAAATTCTATTTTGATCCCTAGACCATTACATTCCTCACATGCTCCAAACGGGGAGTTAAACGAGAAAGATCTGGGTTCAATATTCCCTATACTTATTTTACAGAATGGACAAGCATTGTGTCTGGAAAAGAAAAACTCTTTATCATCGATGAGTGTAAGAATTATTCCATTAGTTAAGTTTGCTGCATTTTGTACTGCCTCAAAAATTCTACTTTTTTCATTTAATGATGGTTTTATTCTGTCTATTATAACATCTATATTATGTTTCCTTTGTTTGTGTAGATTAAGATCTTTGTATTCTGAGGGTCGTATATTATTTTTATCATTGGATTGTACGTCATGAGACGTATTAAGCAATTCTTCTAGATTAACAAAGTGCCCATCAATTCTTAATCGTGAAAATCCTTTTTCATATAATTCTTGAAATAATCTATCAAAAGTACCTTTTTTTCCTTGAATTAATGGAGCAAGAATAATTAAGCGTGATTTTTGATTAGAAAATCTTAATACTGATTCTGTAATTGATTCTAATGTTTGACTCTCTATCTTTTTATTACAATTTGGACAATGAGGTTCGCCAATTTTTGCAAACAATAATCTTAGATAATCATAAATCTCAGTTACTGTTCCTACTGTTGATCGGGGATTCTTATTTGTTGTTTTTTGCTGTATTGAAATGGCAGGAGATAATCCTTCAATAGAATCTACTTCAGGTTTTTCCATAAGTTCAAGAAATTGTCTGGCATAAGCTGATAATGACTCTACATATCTTCTCTGACCTTCTGCATAAATAGTATCAAATGCTAGTGTGGATTTACCTGACCCAGAAAGACCAGTAAAGACTACAATCTTGTTTTTGGGTATATCAATATTTATATTGTTTAAGTTGTGTTGTTTCGCCCCTCTAACAATTAACTTATCTATCATGACCTGCTGACCTCGACGATTCCAATTTCTTGATTTATTTTCTTTAATTTATCTCGTAGTTGTATCGCTTTCTCAAATTCAAGTTGTTCAGCAAATTTATTCATCAATGCCTCGGTTTCTACAGACAGCTTTCTCAAGTCAGTTTTACTCATAGATTTAAATGTTTCACGCTGAGTCTGGGAATTTTTATTCGTAATTATTGGTTTTAATATTGAAATAGGAGTTATTTTATGTAAGGTATTAAATTCTATTTGTTTTTTTCGCCTCCTATTTGTTTCTGCTAAAGCATTTTCCATGGATTTTGTAATTTTATCTCCATACATTATTACTGTTCCATCAATATTTCTAGCAGCCCTTCCAAATGTTTGTATAAGGCTGGTATCATTTCTTAAAAAACCTTCTTTATCTGAGTCTAATATAACAACAAGAGAAACCTCTGGAATATCCAATCCTTCTCTTAATAAGTTGATGCCAATTAGAACATCGAATTCACCCAATCTTAACTGACGAATTAATTCTGTACGCTCTAATCCTTCAATTTCTGCATGTAAATATCTTACCCTAATATTTTTTTTTGATAAGAATTCAGCTAAATCTTCAGCCATTCTTTTCGTTAATGTTGTTACTAATGTTCTTTGGTTCTTGCTAACCCTTTTCTGAATTTCAAAAATTAATTCGTCAATTTGATTTTTTGAGGATCTAATTTCTATCATAGGATCAACTAATCCGGTTGGTCTAACTAATTGTTCTACAACTTGGAAGCTAGAATTTAATTCATAAGGACCAGGAGTTGCGGATACAAAAATTACTTTTCTCAAATATCTTTCAAACTCTTCAAATTTTAGTGGACGATTATCAAAGGAACTAGGAAGTCGAAATCCATATGCCACTAGCATTTCTTTTCTTGTATGATCGCCGTTATACATTCCTCTTAACTGAGGAAGTGTAACATGAGATTCATCTATGACTAGTAAAAAATCGTCTCCGAAAAAGTCTAATAAACAGTATGGTGGTTCTCCTTCTTTTCTGCCATCAAAATGACGAGAATAATTTTCTATACCCGAACAATAACCTAGTTCATTTATCATTTCAATATCGTATTTAGTTCTTGAAGCCAATCTCTCTTTTTCCAATTCTCCTTCTAATTTAGGAAGCCATTCTTTTAGTTCCTTTTTTATCATTCTTATTGCGTTTTCTCTAATTCTTTTATCCGTAATGTAGTGCTTAGCTGGAAATATTGTAATCCTATTTACATCCCTAATTTTTTTTAACGTTATAGCATCATGAATACTAATTTTTTCAATCTCTTCATCAAAAAGTGCTATTCTAACAATATCGTTAGAATATCCAGGAATTAAATCTATAATATCACCTTTCACACGAAAATTTCCTGAAGAAAGCGAAGAATCATTTCTTTCGTATCGTGATTCAATTAGTCTCTTAATTATTTCCTTCCTATTCATTAAATCTCCTTCTGTTATTGTTAGCGCATTTCTTTCCCATTCTGAGGGTGACCCTAAAGAGTAAATACATGATACTGTAGAAATAATTATTGTTGGCTCACCGGACATTAACATTGCTGTTGCTTCTAACCTCATTTTTTCAATGGTTTCATTTACTGCTGTGTCCTTTTCAATATACGTATCTGTTTGCGGGATATAACTTTCAGGCTGATAATAATCATAAAAACTAACGAAATATCCTACATTTATAGCTGGAAAAAAATCCTTAAATTCCGAATAAAGTTGAGCTGCTAGTGTTTTATTGTGAGAGATTATAAGAGTATTTTTTTTAATTCTAGAAATGAGATTTGCAATTGTAAAAGTTTTGCCACTACCAGTCACCCCAAGCAAAGTTTGAATCGACTTTTTGTTTCCCATGATTCCCTCAGTTAATTGATCAATTGCGTATGGCTGATCTCCATTAGGAGAATAAGCCGATTTCAATGGAAATTCAAATAAATCTTTTTTATTCAATAATGATAACCTTAAAAGGAATAAATAGAAGATGATTTAGTTTTAACCCTTCCACTTTATAGAACAACCAATAGAGGGATCAAAATCTTTTACAATTTTTTCATCTCTTAGAACTTTTTGAATATTTTCTTTCATTATATCTAGAGTTGGTTTACTATCTGGACTGTTAGCATCATTTATTTTTCCATGAAAGACAAGCCTTTTTTCCTCATCAAACAGATAGGGATCTGGTGTACAGACCGCTCCATATGTTTTGGCTGTTTCTTGAGTTTCATCGATCAAATATGGAAAATTAACCTTGTATTCTTGAGAAAATTTCTTCATATTCTCAAAACCTTCTTCTTCATAATTGGGATCATTACTATTAATTCCTACAATTCGAAGTTCATCCTTATTGAAATGAGATTGTAAATCTATAATATCCTTAATTCTTGCCTTAACAAATGGGCAATGATTACACATAAATATTATCAATAAAGTTTTACTATTAAAATCATTTAAAGAATATAGTTTTCCGTCAATACCTATTAAATTGAAATCTGGAGCTATTTGGCCTGTTTTCAATTTTTGGGAAGATTCAGTTTTTACCATGTTCATTCCATTTTTATACTCTTACATAAATCTTCGGTTTTTATTATGTCAGATGCCTCTACCAAACAATCCCACCTATACTGCCATGTTTTTGAGAAAAAATTTATCAAATCTTACTACCGTTTGGCAAAAAGGTGAATATAAATACCTATTATATAATTGCAAGTCTAGACCTTTATACGTGGCTTTTTAATGTATAATTAATAATTGATTAATAAAAGTAGAAACAAATAACATCAAACTTCATTATTAAATGCCACTAACTGCTATATCTTATCTATAATTCTCTATTAACTAGGCTAGGATACAGAAAAGATAATAATAATAATAGAGATCAATATAGGCATAGTTAGTTGAAATGTGATTTATTAATAAGAGATAGTAGTAGTATTTTTCAATTTCAATCAATTTTCCTATTCTTGTGTTAAAATTTCGACTGGGCAATTTTTTACTAACTTTTTAAATTTTATTGCATCCTGTAAACTACCTACGATTGATCCATAATGCATAGGAATAGTCAATTTGGAAGGTTTTAAGAGATTATCTACGGCATCGGCTGCCTCTTCTGCTGTCATCACGTATACTCCTGAAACTGGAACAAGGGCAACATCAGATTTATACTCACTCATTTCAGGAATCTTATCAGTATCTCCTGAATGATATATTCGAAAATTTTTATCGAAGGTAATAATAAATCCAACTTTTCTATCGTCTTTAGGATGAAAATTTTTATTGATATTATAGGCCGGAACAATTTCAATACCAATTCCTCTTTCCTCAATTGTCTGTCCAGGTTCTACACCTTTTACACTTTTAAATCCCTCTTGGTTTAATTTCTCTATACACTCAGAAGCTGCAATTATCTTTGTATTCTCATTTATTATATGTCTTAAATCTTCAATACTCAGATGATCAAAATGATTATGAGAAATCAATACTATTTCTGCATCGTTTTTTTTATGATGTACTTCAGATATTTTATAAGGATCAATGTATATCACTTTATTATCTTGTGTAATTAAACTAAAACCATCATGTCCCAACCAATGAAGTTTTATATTATTTATTTCCATACATGTTTTAGTTTATATAAGAATTTAAAGTTGTTTATATAATTAGGGATTCATAATTAGTAATTTATTATTTCTTAATGAAAAAACCATTACCTTTGACGATATCAATCTTTGAATGAGATTTTTATCCATAGTCGCAACCGCACATTTATAATTAATTGCATAATCTATAATACTATCATCTGTATAGTTTAATTTTTTTGTATTGATAATTTCAAATTTTTTTGTTATTTCAAGCACAGTTTTGGCACTTAGAGAGCTTTTATATGAGGGATTATGTACCAATTTTTTGAGTTCTTCTATTACTACATCTGGAATTAGAAAATTTATTTTTCCGTACTCTATTACAATGCTATCCAATTGCTTGATAGGTTTTGTGACTAGAACCATTAAGAAACTAGTATCGCAAAGTATATTCATTAGATCTCCTTTAAAAGTTTATTATTATAATTTGTAGCAATTTGAGAAACGTTTAAATCATAAAAAAAGGGGATTTTAAGTGAAAATTTATTTTTCGTATCCTATTCTATCTGCTAATTTTACCACTTCTCTGCCTTTATTTGTGAGAGCATTATAGATCCTTGGCTTACCTCGTCCCCTGGATTTTTCTTTTTTGACCTTTCGTTCGATCAAACCTAAGTTTGTGGCTCTTTTCATTAATGATTGTCCATATCCCCAACTTCCCATCGTTATAAGTAATTCTCGTGTGTGTAATTCTTTATTCTTTTTTAGTACCCTCAATAATGGAATGAGGGGACGTTCATTTATCAGAACTTTAAGTATATTTAATTCGACGGTTAGAGGAACAGATTTTGTTTCTTTTATTTCCTTAGTTGGTTTGATTTCTTTTGGTTCCTTAGGAGTTTCTTTTTTTGTTTTAGAGTTTCTTCTTGCTGACATTTTACTACCGATGTGACCTTACAAAATACAAATATTTAATCATTTTGTTTCCTATCAATTTTCTACGAGTAAAATCTAAATCACAGTTTAAGTTATTTATTTTTATAAGCTAATTCCATATATTGTAATTAATTTGTTCAAGATTTGTATCTTTTATTACAGTAAAATGTTATCGAATAATCTTTTCTAACTTATGATTATGTACTGCTATAAAAATTCACCAAGAATCACTATATATTCATGAATCAATTGCTTATTTTACGCATAATACATTCTATTGTTTACTAAAAATATAGAAAGGCTAACTTCATGGCCATACTAATGAAAATAGATCTATTATTATCAATTTCTAGTAAAATACCAACAAATCATCTAATGAGTTTTTAATAATTTTATGATAATACATAGATGTTGTTAGATGATAAGATATTATCAAAGACAATTAGGACATTTATTTGATGATGTTAAGCTTTGACCACATGATTAATTCACAACTAATTGTAATTGTTTATTGGAAATTGTTACAATGTATAATATGTAAAGATAATAATATAAAATAGTTGAATAGTTGAAACAAAAATTTATATGATTTATCTAAGTGACCGCAAAAACTAGTATTTGATTGAAATAGGATTTAAATAAAATATTGTAAGAAAATATTCACCAAAAATTACCCTTATCTGAACAAGTTAGTTCTGATCCACAATTATTACACCGAAGATGGCAAGGTTGAATCGCAACCATTTTATTTTCACAAATAGGACAAATTGGAAATTCTTTTTCTTGTTCTTTGTTCACTTTTAGATATAGTGCCAGACCCGATTTTAACTTTTTTGCAAAAGGTTAATTAATAATATTACTTTTAGATTGTTTATTGGTTAATTTTAAAATCGTTATATCTGATAAAACCGGTAAAAGTTTATCACATGAGCTTAAGGATAAAGATGCTCAACCATTTTTAGGTTCAAAAATAGGAGATTCATTTGATTCATCTCTTGTTGGACTAACAGGAGGCAAATTACAAATAACTGGAGGTAGTGATAAGTCTGGAACACCTATGCGGTCTGACCTTCATGGTGGTGTAAAAAAATATGTTTTGTTGCATACTGGTGTAGGTATGCGTGACTCCACTGAAGGAAAAAGAGTTAGAAAATTATTGAGGGGAAATATGGTTACCGAAGAAATTTATCAATTAAATTGTATTTTAGACGGAGTTAATATTGTTACATCTAAACCTGAAAATATTGAATCTCCTAATGCTGAACCTACAAAGTGAATGAACGTTCTTCTAAAATATTTATCAATTACCTTAATATCCCTCCATAAATCTTAATTCGCTATTGCATTGGAAAGATACTCTTCCTGATTGGTATGTTCGTGAATACGGTTACCAACCTAATGTAAATATTGGTACAGCAGGACATGTTGATCATGGAAAAACTACGTTAATTGAAGCCATAACTGGAATTTGGACTAGTGCCCATAGCGAAGAACTAAGGAGGGGTATAACTATAAAAGTAGGATACGCTGACGCTGCTTTTTATAAATGTAAATCCTGTTCATCACCTGAATGTTATTCAACCAAGCCACAATGTAATAACTGTGGACAAGATAGTGAACTTTTGCGAATAGCCAGTTTTGTTGATTCTCCAGGTCATGAAAGTTTAATGGCCAATATGTTATCAGGCGCTGCCCTTATGGATGGCGCAATTCTTGTTGTAGCTGCCAATGAATCCGTACCTCGTCCACAAACTACAGAACATATGCTTGCCTTAGACGTACTGGGTATTAAACAAATTGTAATTGTCCAAAACAAGGTAGACCTGACAGAAAAAGAAGAAGCAGTGAAAAATTATGATCAAATAAAAGATTTTGTTGATAAGAGTGTAGCAGAAAATGCTCCTATTATACCTGTTTCTGCTCAACACAATTTAAATATTGACACATTAATTGAAGCCCTAGAAAAAAACATCCATACTCCGCAGAGAAATAGACAAACGTTTCCCATAATGCATGTTTTACGTTCTTTTGATATTAACAAGCCAGGAATGCCTGTTGCTTCAATTCATGGTGGAGCGATTGGGGGAGCTTTAATTCAAGGTGAATTTAACGTAAATGATGAGATTGAAATGAGACCTGGAACTATTAATAGCAAAGGGAAATATTCTCCTATTTATTCCAAAATTTCGAGTTTAGGAACCGGTGCTGGGTTAGTTAGTAATGTCAAGCCAGGAGGATTAGTATCTATTGGCACAATTTTAGATCCGTCGTTAGTAAAGAGTGATTCACTTATTGGTTCTGTAGTAGGTAAACCTGGAACATTGCCTCAAGACAACTATGACGTTTCAATAGATACATATCTTTTCGATACTGCAGTTGGAACACAGGAACCAGTCAAAGTTGACCCCATTAAAAAGAATGAACATCTTCGAATAAATATTGGGACTTTAGCTACCACTGCTTTAGTAACAAATACCAAAGAAAATAAAATAGAAATTAACCTAAAAAAACCAGTTTGTATTATACAGAGTAGCAGAGTTGCTTTAAGCAGAAAGATTGGAGAAAGATGGCGTCTAATAGGCTCAGGAATAACGAAATAATTTTTCATCGGACAGATTTTTTCTTATAATAGCTACATAGAGTAAGGATTCCTATCCCAATTATTCTGGAATTCTATACCCATATTAAGTGCCTTTTCTTTCATTATTTCTATATATTCTTCATAGGGAATTTTTGTTAAACAATAAGAACAATTAACTTCAGTCATTTCATCGTTAACTTCCGCCGTTTTATCACATTTAGGACACTTAGCCTCAAGCATATTATAAAAAGTGATTTAATTTCATAAAAATGTTTTTAAAGATTTTTTCTTCGAATTGGTATCAAAGATGATAATATTGAACATCATACATTTCATAAAGGTTAGGACGTTAGATTACTCCTGCTTCTCTTAGTTTCTTTGGCAGGTATTGTTCCGCCAAGTACTTAAACCCATGCTTAAAAAATGCATCTAATTCGCACTTTTCCTTTTTTTTCAGAAATAGATTTAATTCTTTTTGCCATTGTTTTCCTTGCAACCATGGCTTCTTCTTCATATCATTTGCTCTATTGATATCTTCTGCAGTGACAGATAAACGGGCTACTTCCGGAATATTGTAATCATATATGTCTGAAAACATCATTCCTAGTACTTTTGCATTCGGTGCGACCAATCTGTCGCTATCATAACTTAATGATTCACTCCCAATTTTATAGCGTAAAGCTATCCCTAAACCCCAAGGGTCGGCATCTGCAAAGATTACTACAGGTTTTTTCCATTTCTCATTTAATGTCTTGACCATCATTCTGGTTGCTCTATCAGGCTCTCCTGAACCAGTCATAAGTATTGCATTATATTTTTGGATGAATCCGGATTTTCTTATATTATTTAATACAGTATCTTTTTCTACCACCATAACAAGGTCTGCTTTAACGTCTACTATTTCGACATCAGAAATATTGGTTGGAATTAACTGTGATGTTGCTCTGCTTCCAAGATTACAATCAATAATATCTCCACCAACACTTAACGTAATTGGACCAGAAATCATTCCTTTTGGTTTAGACGTGACTGAAAATTCCTCTCTAGGAATTCCAGTAATTAATTCTACTGCTTTAATAGCGTCATCAGAATCCTCTTGACTTCTCCAAAACTTTTCTTTATTTGTTTCATCTCCTACAGTACTCAAAGTTGCATAATACATACCTCGAATAGTACTTTCCATTTCTTCATCAACTAACTTTCGAATTGCATTAGCCATAACTAAATATTGAGAAAATGTTGGAATTTTTTTTGTAGAACTAGGACTTACTATAACCTTTTTTTCCCCGAGTGTTAACATCTTCTTTTTTTCTGACCAAAAAGTATTATCATATCCAACTTTGGAAATTTCTAAAGACGGCATTTTTTTTCCAATCAATACATCATTAGAAATTTCTTTCATTATATTCTGAATTTTTTTGATAATTTCTTTGTGTCTTTTATTTTTAGTGGACAATAACTTTATCTCCTATTAAAGTCATCAAGGGTTAATTTTTCTATTTTTTTTCCTGGTAAAACTTTTCTTTTGGATAAATTCTTACCACCCTCTTTCTCATTGGTCTTCGTATTTTTATTTGCTGTATTATTATACTTTTCTTTAACTGCTATCATTTTTTTTGATTTATTATTTATTTCATCATTTTCCTTGAGGATTGTCTCTACAGGGGTTATCTCTTTTTTGACATGTTTTTCAGCTATTTCAACAAATAGTTCTGAAAGCTTAGTACGATCAACCTTTATTGAATCAGAGACAGCGTCAACAATTAATGGAATATAATATTTGTACAACTTTAATCTATTTTCAGCATCTTTGATTTTTAAATCGCGTCGTATCTGTGCACTAACTTTTCTATAAAGGTCTGATAGACAGAATTTCATGTATTTTTTCATTTCACCTTCAGATGCAATACTTTCCTTTCCTGCACTTTTATAAGGTATTTTTGTAGAACATATATGGAAAAATATATGCAGAGGAAGAAGTTCCACCGCTCTATCAGATCTGCTGCTTTGATCATTTGCAAATTGCTCTTTTGCCTCCTTTTTAGTAATACCCATTTTATTAATTCCAACTTCTGTTACTACTTCTCTTGCAACATCTGATCCCTCATCATAGAGTAAGGGAATCTTATTTGCAAATCTGTATAACTTGAAAGAATTTATATCTCCACCATAGGCAATTCCACATTCAATAATTGTTGGCCTATTATTAATTACAATAGATCGTGCAGAATAAGAAGTAAGAGCTGGTTTTAAAACTCTAACATTTTGATTGTTTCCTTCTTCTCTAGGATTTACAGATTTAAGGTTATCTCGGTTGTGAATAATAACGTATTCTGACATCATACCTGTTGTTAATATCTTTTCACCTATTGGACTTAAATGGTCAATATGAGGTGACTGAAATTTCATCTGTTTACAAACGTTCACTACTTTGATGAGATCACTTTCTGAAAAAAGATTAGCTAATTTATTATCTATTTCAGAGGAACGTATGATTTCACGCGCCTTTTCAACAGAAAGTTTTTGAAAGGAACTAGATAAAATAGTTTGAAGAGAAGCTTTTTGATTGGAGAAATTTAATATTGCCTTTTTTAATGTTTGTAAATCCATATCAGAAGGATGAGGAAGTACTTCTTTTGCAGGATCAGGCATTATATCCGTTCTCCTTTCAAAGATTATTTTGCCAGCGTCATTTTCAAAAGTTAAGTTTGAATAGGGATTTACAATGCTAGTTTGAGAAATATAATCATATATCTTATTTTTCGTTATAGGAGATAATCTTGCTCTTAATGTAGCAACAATTTTAAAACCATGTTTACCTTTGATAATATTTTCCATCTTTGGTACAATTTTTTTGTTTAATACTATAGGTTTATTCGTTGTAATATCTGTTCGCAATTCATAATAATATTCTGAATCTTCATCAATAGATTTTGACCATACTTTTATAGGTTTGTCTGTATCCTTTGTAGAAAATGCCGCAATCATTTTAAGGCCTACTCCAAATAACCCTCTTTGTTGTTTTTCAACATATTTACCAGAGGTTAGAAAAGAACAGACAGCCACTGGTACCTTTTCAGAATTGATACCTATCCCATTGTCTTGACAAGAGATCGTCCAAAGGTTATTGCCTTCATCAGTTTGTTTTATTGATACAGAAATACTCGGAAGAATATGATGAACCTCACAAGAATCTAGTGAATTCTCTATCAATTCTCTTATTGCCATGTACAAAATACGTTCCCCAGTAAATCCAGCTAAAGCAGAATTATCTACAAAAAACTCTGATTCAGCTTTTTTATTATATTTGACTTTGGGACTTTTGTGAAGATGATGAGGAGAATTATTATCTGAATCTTTCTTTTGATATTTCAGTTCTAATTTCGAATTTATTTTCAACAGGATATGACTTTTATAAAATAACTAAATTTATCTTTTAGGATTAAAAAAATTAGCCTTGAGCATTTATTATATTTGTGATCCATAGGGAGTAGTTGAAAATTTAAGTTCTTTTAAAGATTCAAAATTTACTTCAATTAAAAATCTTTTTCCTTCTTTAGAGATAACGATAAAATCACTACCTATTCCGATGATTTCCCCTCCAACAAGTTTTTTATTGTTGTTCATTATTGTTGTCTATTATATTGTGTTAATCTATTATTATAATTTTTTTAAATTTTCAAGATCATATTATGCGGAAGAAATTATATTATTATAATCTTTTACCATGTCTTGGTCTATAATTCCTTGTACTACAATTTGCCGCCCGTCAGATAATTTTATATCTATTGCTACCGCACTATAAGGTATCTCAAATTTTTCTATTATATTCTCATCATTAGTATCATAAATCTTTTCAATTTTTTTATTATCAATCTTAAATCCACTTACTTGAACTATTTTCCGATGTCCTGAACCCCCACCTCTTCCTCCTGCTGATCCTTTTGATTCTTCTACTAATAAAATAAAAATCTGGTTATAAGATGAAATGTCAGATAAATCTAATTCATCATATATTACTAATAGTTTTCTTTGAGCACTTAAGATAATTGATTCTAATTCATTCATATTTTATTCTAAGGAAAAAGTCGAGGAGAAAGCAATTTCCTATTTAGTCTCTTTTCTCTGCTCTATCATAACTTTTTGAATCTTTGCTTTTTCGAAATCGATTGGTTGATCTGAAGATTGATTTGTAGTAAGATCTTCTATTTTATCTACTATTTCCATTCCATCAATGACTCTTCCAAAAACGGTGTATTGATTGTCCAAGAACCTTGCATCTTTGGTAACTATAAAAAATTGTGAACCTGCACTATTAGGATCTCCAGTTCGTGCCATAGATATTATTCCCCTTTCATGTGGAATGTCATTGAATTCAGCATCAATTGTGTAACCTGGTCCTCCAGTTCCCCATCTATCTTTTTGCGTATTATTCTTAGTAGTTGGGTCTCCCCCTTGTATAACAAAATCTTTCACTATTCGGTGAAAAATAGTTCCATCATAAAAACCTGTTTTTGATAGATTTAGAAAATTATTAACATGTTTAGGAGCTGCTTCTGGAAAAAATTCTATTGTAATGTTTCCAAGTGAGGTTTTTAAAATTGCAATATTATCAGATGATGTCATATTAGCCTTAATCATATTTTGAGGTCTTTCATCTGCTGTATTTGATTCTTTGTCTTTTGTTGTATTATCCTTTGTATTCAACTGTTGAGAGACAGGATTTGGTTTATAATTTTTATTAACTTGATAAACAAAAACACCAAAAACGATGTCCTCATTGTCATTTTCAAAACTTGGAGATGCATATACAAGCTTATAGGGTTGGTCACTTGTTCCGTTTATTGGATATTTTATATCCTTAAGATTTAGAGCAATTGTTCCACTGGAATATTCTGGTTGGATATTAGTTAACATACCATTACCAAATGATGCGTATGATATGGGAGTAAAAGGAATGAGTTTTCCAAGTAAGGTATTATTCCAAAAATTTGCATTTGGAGTAAATCCATCATCTTCTACATAATCACTTTCCTTGAAACCACCAATCTTCATAAACCATTGCTTTTTACTTTCATCTCCTCCACTTCCTAAAGTGTAAAACGAATTCCCATTGGGACCATTATGCCTATCTGCTACAATATATACTAATATATAATCAGCCTTTAAATCTTGAGCAATTTGGGTTGCTGTTTCTTGTTCACTCATTAACATTTTCGCTATAGTTTCTATTCTTGTTTGATTTATTGTTGCATTATCAGCTAAAGTGGTTTTATTTCCTAATGTCGTTATCCAATATCCATAATCCCACCATGAGGCTATTACTGAGTCCTTGGGTGTATTGTTGGCTATCCAATCTACTGCATGGACCCAATCTTCTACTTGCATCCTAAAACCTGTTGCGCCATTTACTATCGATGGAGGTATATCTGCTGAGCTTATCCAATTAAAATTCTTGGGATATATCAATCCATTATAATCAATCAAAGGAATAGAAATTAAGAAGACAACCATCGCCACAAAGGCAATTTTGACGAGAGGTTTTACGTCTGGTAAAATCTTACCTTCTTTAATATTTTTTCTAAATTCCCTTGCCTTTATCTTGTTCTCATTCTCAATCCTGTTTTGCAGAATGCTCCTTGTTAATTCATAAAGCCCAATAGAAGCAAGTATTACAATTGCTATAGATGAATAGACCATTAATCTTGCAAATGTTGCACTAACATACAGACCTGTTAATCCTATTATCAAGGCAAAAACGGTCATGTCTGTTCTTTTAGAAAATGAAACCCAAACCCCAAATCCAGCAAATATCAACAATATTGAATAATCTGTAAAATAGTCGATTACTGTTGGCGTCGAATGCTCCGCAACTGATTCAACCAAAGGATTATGAGAAGACAAAAAAGGATTTACTGCAACAAGATATCGAAATGATGAGGGTTGGTAAGCCCCTACAAGAAATATACTAGCTATAAGTAAAACAAATATCGCCAGTGCTGCAATAAGATTTCGATTAGCTTTTGCAGGAGAACTTTTGGTTCTTATGATGGTTCCTACAATTGCAAATATCATTCCAGCAATAAGAGCGATGCCAGGGAGTCCTATAACAAAGGAGATACCAGGACGAGGAAACGCACCTGCTGTTATTAAAGTAATTAAGGTGAAGCTAATAATGCCATAAAGAAATATCGAATCTTTTCTAAGAAAAGGTAATACAAAAAAGAAAATTCCTAAGGGAATACTGAAATATTGTATTCCACCCCATGAAGAGTTGGCTAATCCCAGGATTAGTCCTCCGCCTGCTGCTGTTAAAATAGTTCGTTTTATATTTTTGCTTTTTATGGAAGAGAGAAACAAGTAAACAGACAAGAGTGCCAAGAAAAGACCTAAAGGCTCAGACTTAAACCATCCCAGATTGCCTCTCTGAATTATTGCAGGCATAAAAGCAAACAAAAGACTTGCGAACATTCCTGCAGTAGTACCACTCAAATTTCGTACAAGAGCAAAAATAACGATAGTAGTAAGAGATCCAATTATTACTGGGAACATTATCACAAAATCCAAAAGCGAACTGCCAAAACCAAAAATTTTATACAGGGTTGCTGCTATAAGATGAAGAGCAACTTGTGAAGTTGTGGGTACGAATCTTCCTTCAGGATACCAAGACTCGTAATCATGCCAATTTAAATAAGCTGCAAACCCATTATCAATAATATATTTAGTAGCTCTATAATCAAAATATGGATCAAATTCGTTTAAAGCAAAACCATATTTTATTGGATATGACCTTATAATAAAGGCAGTAGAAAAGGCTAGTATCAGAACCAAAATTACAAGAAGATGTTTAGCCTGAAATTGAAAGGAGTTAATTCTAAATAATGCTTTATTGCCCGATAACAATGTAATAAACTACTATTTTCTACTTCCTTTTTAAGGTAATGGCTATCTATTAAATACATCACAATTGATATCGCCTAATGAAAATCACATTCACTAAACAGTGATAGTCATTGACAGTTACCTTGGGAAATGAATCAAACCAATTATAGGGATTTATAATCCAGAGAGAGGATTGTTAAGAGATGAATAAAGAAAAGGTAATAATGTTGTAATTTCGCCATGTATAGTAACTTGCCTTGCATCTGCTCTTATCTTATTCCATGAAATAGCTTCTTTCACTTCTGCTCCACTCAAGCTTCCATCCCAAGCATTAGCAGTAGTAATATAAACAGCATAATCTAATCCATCTCTAAACTGATTCCACCATAGAGTATGATGTTTGGATATTCCACCTCCTAACATTAACGCACCAGTTTTTTTTGCTTCAAATATGATATCAGACAGTTTCGTTTGATCTTTTAAAATATTAAGAAACATGTCCTTGTGATTCTGATAAAATAGCCAAATCTGACTTCCTACCGCTCCGTCGACTATACCAGGGACAATAACAGGGATTTTGTTTTTGTGAGCCCAATATAAAAAAGATGTTTCTCCTAATTTACTTCCTATATAGTCAATGAATTCATAACATGCAAATTGTTTATTCTCTTTGTAAAATTCATTAATATACTCTTGTATTTTAGTTTCGATTAAAGGACCATAATTTTCTACAGGGATGAACACATTCCCTAATCTGTGAATATTCTTTTTTTTAAGATCATAGTCATCCATATTAAAATCTCCAGGGTAATATTTAGCAAAAGATCTTGCTATATCATGATCTAAAGAACCGCATGTTGTTATTATACAATTGAACATATTTTTTTTTACCATATCTTTAATTATTCCTCGTACGCCAGTAGAGATTATTGCTCCCACAAAAGATAAAAATTTCGTACAATTAGGTTCTTCTATCATTTTTTGTAATATGGTAATTCCATCACTCAAATTTACAGATTCAAATCCTCCTGATTTGGACATTTGATTTAAGACTTCTTTTAACTCACCGTTTTGAATATTATAATCCCTAATTTCATACTTTTTATTTCTTTTATTTTTATTAAAATTCATAGAAAACTAATAAAATAGTATCAATATAAGAATATATTTACTTGTAATTGTCTTCATATTCGCATTTTATAAAAGTCCGATAATTGTATCATTTTATATGAATAATAAACACACTTTCACCGGAAAAAAAATTGATCCTCCAAATATATACCCCAATATGTCTATTTCCGATCTTATTTCGTTCTATGGATCTACTGGATTTAATGCCAGACGATTATCAGAAGCAGCAAAGATGTTCAAAAAAATGATTGATACTGATGCTACTACTTGTTTAACTATTTCAGGAGCTATGACTCCGATAGGACTTGGAAAATCTATTTCAACTTTGATTGAAAAGGGTTTTATTGATTGGATTATTACCACTGGAGCTAATGCATATCATGATCTTCATTTCGCCTATGGTTTGCCTGTCAGGCAAGGTCACTTCGACGTAGATGATGATATATTGTATTCTAAACAAATAGTTAGAATTTACGATGTTTATATTAAAGAAATAGAAACACTTCAACGACAAGACGATCTTATACAAGACACAATAAGAAAGATGAGCAAAAGAATAGTAAATACCGTAAAAGATATTTCAACATCCGATCTTTCGTACCGGCTTGGAGAGAATGCTTATCATGATTCCTCTTTTCCTGACAAATCTTTCATGGTTTCTGCTTTTAAAAATGAGGTGCCTGTTTATATCCCATCACTAACAGATTCGTCAATTGGAATGAATATGATACCACTTTTATTTGAATCATCTTTACCTCCTCTTAATCTATTATCGGATATTTCTGAATCAGCAGCGATATTATGGAAAAGCAAAATTTCCGGAGGGATAGAATTAGGTGGAGGGGTACCGAAAAACTTTTTCCAACAAACCGGTCCTACCTTATATCAAATTTTGAAAATAAAAGAAGGAGGTCATGACTATGTCATTCAATTGACCGACGCAAGACCTGATACAGGCGGTTTATCTGGAGCAACAATTCAAGAAGGGAAGAGTTGGGGAAAAATAAAAACATCGCATAGTGGGAATGTAATTGTGTATGGTGATTCTTCTGTATATTTTCCACTCTTATGTTCTTATGTTTTGTCCGAATGTAAACCAAGAAAACCAAAGAAGTTATATCATCTGAAAGATAAATTTGTAAAAGAAATGAAGGATAATTATTTAAAAAAAAATAAAAAAAAACAATAACTGAACCTTTATGTTTAAATTTTAAACGTGAGAATTTTTTTATTTTCCAATATTTCTCTTATTATTATTTTTATTTTGTTGATATTAATACCATAATAATTTGAATCTTTTAAATTTAAAAATTTAACCATTGCTCTCTCAAGGATTGAAAAACATATGTTATTTTCATTTTTTTGAAAATGAACAAAAGCAGCACATATCAATATTAAGCCATTCAGTAATTGCTTTTCCTGTCCACCAGCATCTTTCCAAACCATTTCCAATGCTTCATGAGACCACCAATATTTCTCATCATTAAAAAATACTACTGCCCTCTTAATTGCATCCTCTTTGCTTAAATGTCGTTCTTTCACTTCTATGATTTCTTTAGTTGAGGAAATTTTTTTTAAAAAATTCAATACTTTATCTATATTTTCTTTCTTTTCCAGGCTGAGATCTAATTCAATAAAGTTGTGTGCTATACGACAGTCTCTAATTATAATTTCTAAAGAATTAGTTAACTCCCTTGATTTTTTGAGAATAAATTCTGCATCTGCTGGTGTAAATTGCAGATTATTCAAATAGATCATATATCTACATAAATTATGCTTATTCATTCCTCTAATTCCTCAGTGGTTTATTACTATATATAATAATTAAAAATATATATCAAGGCTAAATTAAAATAATTTTGGGACTGAGCTTAACAGATAAAAAAGAACTAGAATCATTATTAAAATTTCATTCTTTAAATATAAATCAAATGATAACTTTCTCTAAAAATCTTATTCCTTCGCAAGGTAATATCGAAGATTTTGCTTATGGATTTATTGTTGGCACAATCATCGGTAATTATTCTGAAAAATTTTTTCAGAGACACAATAGAGCTCCTGATAACGATGAATTAATGGATATATATTTTACTATGTCATTGCGCTCTGCTAAAATAAGAAAGGCTATACTTAATGAATTACTTTAATGTATTTTTTTGTAATATATATGTATAATATCAATTAGATTTTTAACTATCCTTCGGATTTTTATACTATGGGTAATAACCCTGAATTTGGATTGGCTGTAATGAATCGCGTAATAAAAAAGGCAGGTGCGGAAAGAGTAAGTGATGAAGCATCAGCTACTTTAAGAACAATACTGGAAGAAATTGCAAATAATATATCAAAGACGGCAATAGATCTTGCAAATCATGCAGGCAGAAAAACAATAAAATCTGATGATATTTTATTGGCATATAAGAATAGCTATAAAAAATGAAAAAATTTCTGCTAGATTATTTAAGCGAATTTAAATAGTCAAATATCTCTAATCCATTATTAATTAATTTGTTAAAGAAAAATAACTCAAATTTATATGTCTCATTTCTATTACTAAATTATGAGGTGGGGTGGCAGAGCGGTTATGCGTTCGCCTGCAGAAATAGTTGATAGCGAATATATAGGGGTTCGACTCCCTTCCCCACCTTTGGCTTGATTTTTAACAAATTGCAATACCATTAATCCGGGGATTTACTTGGTATAAGTTTCCTTCAATGCTTGGCCATAAGTTAAGAGAGCTTTTTTTCTGAGATAAGGAATTAACCTATAATGTAATGAGTAGATATGTTCTTCCTTAATTAAAATTCCTTTTACTACTAATGATATTAATCCACCTGAAAGTTTCGAAGAAGGTATATTGCTTTCTTTAGAAAACATAACTCTTTTGGTTTGATATTCATCTATTGAAAAGTAAGGTCTATTTGTTTCAATTATCAATGGCCAAACAATCATTTCCCAAATTAATCGTCTATATTCAGTAGAGTGAGCATGTTTTCCTTTAGGATGAGAATCTTTGCCATTATTGTAGGAGGTCATTGTTCATATATTTTTATAAATTTAATGGTTGGTTTAGGTTTTATAATCTAATACTTTTAAATGAATATCTTTACTGACAATAATAGACTATTACATAAAAATTTATAGATATATTCAAATAAAGATAAGCTAAGGAAAGCAATATAGCAGTTTAATATTCCCGATTAGATATGGGTTTACTACATACCTTATTCGCAATACTTCCCTCAGGCACTGTCATAAATGAAACAATTTTTTTTTCTTATCTTTTGATCCTGATAGGTTTAATCATCACGGCAATATGGTTGAGAAGGAAACGAACTAAAAACACTTCTAACAGACCACAAGAATAGCATGATTCGTATAAAATTGCCTTTTAACTATTTTTTCGATATTGGATCAAAGTTTTTGCAATCCATTCAACATCTTCAATTGTTTTTGCTAGCCTAGAAATTTTTATACAATCTCTAATATCTCGAGATTTTAATTTGTTCCAAACAACATGAGAGATTTCATTAGCAAGATCATAAGGAATATCGTTTTTAACAAGAATTCCATTGGATACTTCTATAAATTTATCTCGATTATATGGTTTTAGATGGAAAATAATAAATCTAGAAAGAAGTGGAGATAATAATTTTTCTTTGTTATTACATGTTGCAAAGATCCATGTTTTCAGTTGTGTACTACGAGTCTTTTGTGACTTTGTTTCAGTTAGTATTCCTGTCTCCATTATACTTAGTAAGGATGTCTGGTCCTTGTAAGGCATATGTTCTATTTCATCTACTAATAAATATCGTGGACGATAATCAAATAAATAGTCAATCATTCCTGCTTTGGTACTATGACTACCTAAGGTAAAATATGATCTTTCTAGCTTTAGAAATTCTAACATAAACAATGTCTTAGCTGAAGCGGGAGGACCCACTAATAGAATATGTACTGCTTTATCTGATATCAATGACATTTTAAAAATTTTTTTTATATCATCATATCCTATTATACTTTCAAAAAGACTCAAATTTTCACTCCTTTTTTCGTCAAAGTATTTATGAGTTTCCTCTTTAATTTTTAATAGTTCATTTTTGTTCATTTATATAAGTAAAGATTATTCCTCTCTATTTTTTATTTCTTTTTAATATAATCACAGTAAGTTCTTAATTTTTAGATATTAATCTAGGAAAAGAAAAATATAGGTCACATGTAAGAATATACATTGACTGATGTTTCAATCAATGAAGATGAAAAACATTTAGTTTTATTTGCTTTAAATCAATTAGCTGAAATGATTGAAGAGGGCAACATTAAAGAAGAAGACTTTAAGGTAACTGAGTATAATTTTATTAATTTATCTACCATATATGAGCTAAAAGATAGATTAGAAGCAGAAATTATGTAGTTGTCCTTCTTATTTGTTGTTTTTTTTGATTAATAAGTTATCAAATCTACGAAAATTCACAATTCTTCCCATTCACAAGAATACTCAGGACTAGTCTCCCATAACTTTAAAAAAGACTTGAAATGTAAATCAAAAATTTCTTGGTTTTTTCTTTTATATATTTGATAAATTTTTCGATTTTGTGAGTTTATTCCGAATAAATAAGGCTCGACTAATAGAATTCCACTACCTTGAATCTCTCTATCTCGTATTATTATATTATGAGGTAATATTGTTTTATAAATTCTTATTTCAAAATTTGATAATTCTTTAGTAGATAACGATACAATCTTCATATTACAGAGCTTGGAAAGACAGGAAGTAAGACTTTCATAAATATTTGGAAACACACTCAAATATTTTAAATGGTTTAGCATATCAGAATGTGGATCACAAAGCAAAATTTTTAATTTTATATTATTTTTTAATATACTTTTCAATACTTCAATATAATTAAAAGAAAAAATCTGATCAAGGCTCACACAAGCAATACATACTTCTCTTCTTGTATTAACTATTATATCAAAGATTTTTACATTCTCTTTTGAATAAACATCAATGGTATCATCTTTATTTTCTTTTTTCAGAATCTCTTTTATTTTACTTGTCATAAACGGCGTTATCGATGATGATATGTCACTACTCTTTTGAATAAAATTTTCGATTGCCACTAAAGAAAAAATACATATAAGAAATAAAAATATTTATATTTTTAAGGAAATATCATTTAACATTTTCTTAAAAGGCAATAGTAATAATTGTCAATACTAATCTTAAGAGTATGTATTCTTTTTTTAAGTAAAAGTCAGAGAAAATTAGCTAACTGCCTTTTTAATAACAATTAATATATATCAAAGTTGTCTACTGTTCCTTCGAAATTAAAATTTCGTCTTAATTATAAGCCAATAAATTATGATGTTAAAACAGGTATGTTTGAAGTAAACTCTGAAAAATATTCAAGATATGAAGAAGCACGAGCAAATCATTGGAGATGCGATAAATGTGGTAATCGTTTCTCTACATTTAAAAAGTTAAGAAAACATAAAAAAGAAATACATGCATATTGATGAGGAGTTTGTGGGCTTTCAATAAAATCAAGGATATCTAATAATATAATTGCAACTTGAGGAAGTTTATAACTGTCATTTTAGCATAAATTTTTTTATTTCATAAAAAATACATCAATACTTTTATTGTGGTCTATTTACTGAATTATATGGAAGGATATTGTGTTAAATGCAAATCTAAGCGAGACATGCAGAGTGAAAAAAAGGTTACAATGAAAAATGGAAGACCTGCTACTCAAGGTATATGTAGTGTTTGTGGAACAAAAATGTTTAAGATCGGAAAATAATGATATAATATAATAAACATTATATGTAGATGTAATGTTTTTTCCTTTTTTTAAATCTATTTTTCTAACTATTCTTCTTTGCCTCACTTGCCGCACACTTCAATTCAAAAAAAACCTGTAAATATTTTCTTAATAATATAGTAGAAAGTTCTACGAGATATATTATTAATTTAAATATAGTGTAATTTTGATTCTATACTATGAAATTTATGTTTGTGTCTTTTTTTTTAACTTCCCTAATTGGTTTCTTGAGCGTAAGTCTTTTCTTTGATACACAATCTATTAATTCACAAGGCGAAACAATCCCTTCCCTTGTGAATATGAGCGTAAAAATTACCTCTCCTAGCGAAGGAAAACAAATTCCTAGCGGAGAATTAACTATTTCAGGTATTTCCAGTGATACTCAAGATAAAAATTGTATTGTGTTTGTAGATTGGAACGACTTGAAACCTTTTCAAAAGGTAAGGGCTGCTGGCCCAGGAGGAATTGATGATTTTTCTGAATGGATTTTTACTTACGATTCTAGTTATCATGAAATAATTGCAGGAAACAATGAATTAACCTCAAAAATAACATGTTTAGACGGAAGTAAGTCTTTAACAAAATGGAATTCTATAAATGTAACTGGTTATTCTAAAAATTCTTCTTTATCACCTGTTATACAAAAAAATACAACTTCCTTAGCATCAACATCTAAACAACTTCCATTGCAAACTATCCTACCTGGCTCGAAGCACAATAATACAATTATACCTATTGAACAAAATACAACC
>OBLS010000005.1_pt1 | contig 81680 bp, 79 predicted proteins | sample 1519901 | NCBI WGS metagenome assembly OBLS01 (sample SAMEA3113585, study PRJEB22503) | soil metagenome | reverse complement strand
GATACATATTGCTGAGTAAAAGTTGAAGTATCAAAACGGGCTCGAAGGGATTCGAACCCTCGACCTGACGCTTAGGAGGCATCCGCGCTATCCATTTTACGCCCTTGTGTCTGCGCTACGAGCCCATGTCACTAAAACAACAATAAGCATTAATAAGAGTTTATTAAGTCGAATTCAAGATAAAAGAGTGCACTTATTGAAATAATATCTATATGATTGAAATATAATATATTTTTGGTCTATAAATATTATTATTATAACTTAATGTTATATTGTTAGGATATGGTTTACAATTAATAAATATAAAAAATGATTTAAATAGTCAATAGAGATAACCACTGAAAATTTTGTATTGACCGAATAAGGCACCTTAAAGAACTTTTGGAATGAGTTTTTCATTTTGAAGAAAAAGGGAGGATCAATGTTTAAGTAATCATTCCTCATCAATTACTGTCACTCCTTTTCGCCCAGGAATTTTTATATGACTTAACGATTTATGCATAAAATAAGTCAGTTCCATTAGATATATTTATTTTTTAGATTCATGAACCACTAGACTTTCTACTTTGTACATAAAATCTCACTATAATCTAGACAATTTAAATGATGGTAGTATAAAGAATTTATTAGAATTCTAAAATGTAATTGTAACATTTCACATCATAAAGGGACTATATCATACTCATGGACAAGATTATCAAGGTTATAAATTGTTGATGAAACTATACATTGAGATATTTAACCGATTCAGGTTATTTTGTGAATTTATTTTAATTACTTCAACTTATATGTAATTAATACTGATTCAGAAGACAATATTTATATAATTCCACGAGTTGAAAGATATTTAAAACTAAAATGAAATTGTAATATGAAGAATATATAGCAGTATATTTCCGAAAAAGTTTTCTATTGATGAAAAGGGTGTGATAATATGTCAAACCCAATAGATATACTAAATAGGTTATTTAAGGAAACTAAACCCCAAGATAGACTGTATCCCAAATCAGAAACTGCCATCCAAGACTTTGAATCGGAAGAAATTTTAAACACGAATATTTATAACGTGATGTTAAGTAGACGTTCTCAAAGAAAATTTGAGATTAAAGATGTTGAAGATTGGAAATTAGATATAATTTTTGCAGCTGCCGACACTGCTCCTACTGCAGGAGGATTTCAAGGATTTGATATTTTTCATATTAAAAATCAGGACATAAAAATAAAGCTAGTTGTAGCAGCAAATAATCAACCATATGTAAATGCTCCTGTAGTATTGGTATTCTGTATGAACCCAAGTAGAGTTAAAATGAAATTTCCTTCTGAAACTTTAAAAAAATTTTCTATTCAAGATGCAACACTAGCTGCTGCTTATGCTCAGTTAGCTGCTCATTCTCTGGGTCTTAGTTCTATCTGGATTGGGATGATCGACGAGATAAAAGTCATGGAAAGCATAGGTACAGATCTTCTTCCATCTTCCATTTTATGTATTGGTTATCCAAAAAAGGTTTTACAACCAAAACCAAAAAGAGCATTATCGGAATTAATACATGTTATAGAATAAGTTCTCAAAATTAATGAGATCGATATAGTCGTTGCTTAGAGTAGAATAGAAAGAAATAGAAAATTAATTTATTAAGTCTTATTCGGGACATAGCCATTCTATAACTCTATCAATATTATTACTCTTAAGGTTTATTCGAATCGGTCCTAAGGGTGATTCGAATTCATCATCAACTAATACAACGATTCCCATAGTTGATACTTGCTTGTTAATATAAAACCAGGTAGAAGATTGCTCTAAATTAGAGAGTAATAACCTACGAAGCACAGAGGTAATTGATCTATCACGAACTTGGTTATAAATAGTGCTTAGGACTTCTAAGTTACCAGTTTTACCAACTATCCGATCTCCATATTTAAATTCTAAAGTTATACCGTCGAAAATAGAATTAATTGCATTGATTATTAAAGCCTCAGATTCAGTAGGATTAACTTTACATGATATCTCTATTTCGATTTGTAAATTAGGAAATTTTGTTTTTCTAATATTTTCTGTACTGACTTAACTATCTAATGAATATATCCATTTTTTCGCGATGAATTTAGCTTGTTGCTTTAAATCCTCTAATGTTATTTCATTATTAGATATCATTTCATCTGCAAATGCTATTGCTTCACTTAATCCAACTGATAATTCTCGTTTGTCCCTATTTATGCAATCTTCGAGAGTAGAAGGAGCATCAGATCGAGAACGATTTTTTAAATGTTGAAATCTAGTAAAAACTGATCCATGTATTGCTAAAGTCTTCACTATTCCTATTGTTTTCAGTAATTCGACTTCATGGATACTTCTTATCCCGTCAATTATAAATTTATTATATTGGGGATCAAAATATTTTTCGTGTATTTGATTAATTACCAGCTGTGCAATTGCACCTTGACCATACATATTTCGTAAATCTAACATTAAAGTTCCCAAGTTTTTATCAGTTAATTGTAGATTCTTTCTGTTAGCTTCCATTCGAACGCAATCTCCCATAGTGATCAGGATAAAACCTTCATCTTTTATTGCCTCGGCTACAGTTGATTTCCCTGCACCGGGCATTCCAGTTAAACAAATTATAAATGGCTGTTTGATATATATTTCACCTAATTATTCTAATGGAATCTAAGCATATTATCAACTTTTTCTTCCTATTAATAGTATAATCTAAATGATGATTAAATCTGACTCTCCTAGCAATCACAAAATTTTATAGCATTAAAATTCATATTGAAATTGAATTTAGGGGAATCTCATTTTTTGACTCATTGACCATTACATAATCTTTGCGCACATACCAATATATTATTAAGTAAACGCTAGAATCAATGACAATAATATAACATTTAAAAAGTCACGAACATCCTTCGTGATCTCCTTAATTTGCTTAATTTGTTATGTTATCAAATGATTTGTAAAACGAGATATAACTTCAATTATAAAGATTTAATTCAAAAAAATAACTAATATTTTAATAGAAATTCTTATTTATAATCTTAGGAAGAAAATGATCATATATAATAGCAGGGATTTAATCCAAAAAAATGTAAACTAAATAGTCAAGAACTGTATTGATACTAATTAGTATTTAGCTAAGGTAATACTAATAGTTAATTAGAAAAATACAAATAACTTAATTATTATATTTGAATTTATGCCAATAACTGATGCTACAAAAAAACAAATTGCACAACATCGAAGATTATTCTATAAGATATGTTTTAAATGTGGAGGTAGAAATCCCATTTCTTCAGAAAGATGCAGAAAATGCCACAGTCAAAAAATGAGATTAAAGAACAGGAACATTGGAGCCAAAAAATAATTTTTTTGGTTATTTACGACTATTTTTAATGCATTATTTTTTCATCTACCAATAATTTGCTTTGATCTTTTCAATAGCGTTTTCATGTTCAGGTCCTTTACTTCTCGCAAATTTTTCCATTGATGATAAAGGTATTCCACCTAATGTTTTTGCCAAGCCAGAAAAGAACGTATTTTTGATAGTATTATGTCTACCTACTTTTGACATAAATTTTTGTATACCATATTTAAAATTGTGTTGCCAGGTCTTGTACATTACTCCTAGTTTTCCAGGATCTATTGTATTGCCAATATCAAAAAAACTGGATTTTTCCAATAATCCAATTGGAACAAAAGTAAGGGGTGTTACAGTAAACATTGAATCAGGTTGCTCTGTTTCGAGTTCATGTATAAGCCTGATTGTTTCCCAGCTATCCTCTATACTTTCATTATTATCTAACCCCATAATAAGCGTAAATGCAGGAATCCAATAATGCTCGTTTAAGGTTTTAACTGCTTCTTTGACTACCCAATGCCACTCGGCTGGTCTGTACGGAGCTAATTTTCTATCAGCATATTTTCCTATTAACCTTATGCTACCTGTTTCTAAACCACATTGAATGCCTATGAAATTATCTGGACCAGATTTAATTATCTTTGAAATATTTGGAATAAGTCTTTCATCAGCAATAGCACCTGCTAACGTTCCATGAGTAGGATTTGTGTGTTCTATTCCGGTATCCATAATTCCTTTAAAAAGTTCTTCAATTGCTTCTCTATTTGGCTGCATATTTTTTGTAGTTCGAGGATTAAGACCATAAACAAAAATATCGTCACTTTGAATCCATGCGTTTTTAAGACCTCCATATTTCATGTTTATTTCTATTTCTTTTTGTACTTTTTCAACGGGATAATATCTTAATGGGCGTAAAGTAACATCACAAAATTTGCATCCACGTCCACATCCTCTCATAACCTCAATCATTCCATGCATACTAGGATTGACAATATTTGGTATTTCATCTATAGATGGTTCATCAGAATAGTGAAAGAATCGCCCATGATATTTTCTATCGCTTTTCACAAATTCTTTAATTTCTACTTTGAATTCACTTTTTTTGAATGGATTAGAGGTTTCTAATTCCCCATTAATGACTGCATCAAAAAATCGTGCTCCCACTCCATCGAGTTCAGGCCCAATTCCTCCAAGATCTCCTTCAACAATACCATAAATTCCATACTCTTCTATTTTTGCAGGATCGTAGTTATATTGCCAAGTACCCGATGCACCTACTATTACCTTTGCTTTACTACCATTCCTATTTTTAGCAGCGTTTATACGCAAATGTAATTCTCTGTTATATAATTCATCATAAGACATCATCTTCCTTCCAAATGTAAAAGTCATAGTAACTGGACCCATTCCTAAGGGGTCCATTTCATATGTGCCTACTACTTCTGTTTCAGGACCAATAAATTGTTCTATATAATCAGGATGGGCAACGACAACGTCCTCTGGATTATAACCATCCATTAATAGAGACGCTTCTAGTTTTCTCAATCCATAAGGAGCAAAATTTGCTATACCATTTTTATGCCCAATAGGATTGCAAATGAAATCAAAGAGAACCCGAGGAGTTACTTGATTTTTTAAAATATAATACCAGAATGAATCTTTAGTTCTATTGAAATCCAAAGCAGGAGCACAACCAAAAAAAGAAGCTAAAGATATTCCCCGATAAGGAGACATTAAAGTACGATCAGCAGATAATACAACTTTTGGATATTTCATTTTATTTAATCCTAATCATTGAATTTGACAGGGGGATGAATTTTAACTTTTCCCAACTTTCCCATAGATTTATTTAAGGAATTGTTATCTAATGTGTCTTATCCATTATTGCTAAGACAAATGATATATTGATATAATGCAAGAACTATTGTTATGGAAGAAAAAATTCATTGTAATATATGTGATGTATTCATTTACGTGAATGATATTAAGAATCATATTACAAATCCTATTCATAAGAATTCAAAAAACCGCTATATACAACATCTATATTCTGTTGGTCTAGATGACAATATAACTAATAAATCAACTTACTACATATGGAAGACAAAAGGTTCAAAATTCATTTAAGGCTTTTTATATAATCTATTATTAAATTAATTGCTACAGTTATTAAAGAAAAAGATAATATTTTGTTCAATATATTTTCGTTAATGAGATGAATTGATCTGGAACCTAACTGTGCACCGAAAAAAGCACCCAAAGCAAGAGTAATTCCATAACTATAGTCAGGGTGTTCTAGAATAATATGAGTCAACAGTCCTGTTATTGTGCTTATCAAAAGTGTAAACTGAGCTGTAGGACTAGCATTTATCATTTTGAGTTTATAAATTATAACTAAAATCGGAACAAAAATAATTCCTCCTCCTATGCCAAAAAAACTTGATATAACCCCTGCACCAAAAGTTCCAAAAATTAAAATTAAATAAAAAAGAGGTTTTGGAGTTCTATTCAGAGTTTTATTGATAATTTGATTTTTAAAAAATATATACAGTCCCACCGATGTCAATAATATAGCGAAATAAATCTTAAAATAATCTAGTGATACAAAATTCGAAAAAAATCCTCCAATTATAGATCCAGGTATAGCTGGTAAAGCTAGTTGTAGTCCAAGCCGATAATTGATATACTTTTTTCTAACATATGTTAATGTAGATGATAAACTAGTTGCAAATACCGCAATTAGACTAGAACTTGCAATTACAGCAGGAGAAAATCCCATATATGTCAATACCGGTGTCATGACTATACCTCCGCCTACTCCTATAAGTGAGCCTATAATACCCGAACCAAATCCAACTATGACTAGAATAATGAATAGTTCTATCAAATTATTCTTCCTATACCTTGAGTTTCATCAGGTAGACAAGTTAAAGTTTATTCTCTTTAGTTCGGGATACAAGACAAGCGTATTGTTCAACTATAAACAAATAACATCCAATCCAAATTTAAAAATGTAGTTTCATCACAATTCAAGAAGGACTCCTCTAATACTTTTGATTATAAAATATAAGTATATCATTATTTATCATATTGTTATTTAGAATTGAGAATAATTTTAATTGGATATGGAATTGTAGGTCAAAGTTTTACTAAACTATTGCTTTCTAAATTAGTAGATTTATATAATCTTTATGGGATGAAACCTAGGATTGTAGCCTGCGTTGACAAGAAAGGTTCTGCAATTGATACTTCTGGTTTAGACATACAGAGGCTTTTAGAAATAAAAAAAAATAAAGGAACAGTTGGTGAATATTATAGAAATAAAACATCGCAACTAGATCCTCTACAAATAATTGAAAATATCGATGCAGAAATAGTTATGGAACTCACTCCTACTAATCTAAAAGATGGAGAACCAGGTTTATCCCATATTACTTCAGCTATGAAGTATAGTAAAAATGTTATTACAGTTAATAAAGGACCATTATCAGTAGCTTTTCCATCTCTTATAGAATTAGCTAACTATAACGGAATAATGTTTAAGTTTAGTGGAACAGTAGGTGGAGGAACTCCGATTCTTGAATTTGCTAAGAGATGCTTAAAAGGAGATAGAATTGTTTCTTTTAAAGGTATACTTAATGGAACAACAAATTTTATTTTGAGTAAAATGGAAGAAGGATTGACATTCAAAGAAGCGTTAAAGGATGCTCAAATAAAAGGTTATGCGGAAACAGTCCCCTCCTTAGACATTGATGGGTTCGATGCTGCTGCGAAATTGGTAATAATGGCTAATTGGTTAATGGGAATGAAAGTTGCACTTGATGATGTTAATAGAAATGGCATTACAAAAGTGAAGACTCAAGAAGTTTCCAAAGCATTAAAAAAAGGAAATGCGATCAAACTTATTGCTAGCTGTGAAAACAAAAAACTTGTAGTAAAGCCTATGGAAGTATCCAAATTAGATCCTATCTGCGTCAATGGAACGTTAAATTCTGTCACCTTTTCATTGGAGTATGCAGGGAATCAGACAATAATTGGACGAGGAGCCGGAGGTATAGAAACTGCTAGTGCTGTATTAAGAGATATGATAGAAATTCGAGAAAACATCATCAATGAAAAAAATTTATCTTAATTTATTAAAATTTTGGGGAAAAAGAAGTATTAGCCTGTTGAAATGCTTTGATTGAGGTTTAGATGAGAAGATAAATATTCAGATAAAACATTAGAAGTATCTCACTATATAACTACCATGATTATGTAGTCTTCAATACTGATATTTTATCCCTTGCTATAATAAAAGAGAAAGCAATAATAGTTTAGTAAAATTATTAAAACAAATAATAAAGTAATAGATATTGATAATTTTATGCTATTTGAAGAAAATCTACGAATAATGGCTAGGAATATAATAATAAAATCTTTTGGTAGAACAACATATAACAAAGAGTTTATTGATGTGAGACGATATGAAAAAAATGGAAGAATTACAAATAATTGTCAAAATATTTTTGATGTCCTATCAATAGTTTAAGTTTATAATAAAATAATGAAATCTAAAAAAATACAAGGAAAACTTGTAGAAAATAGAATAATAATTCAGGATATTGAGAAATCACGATACCTTTTTGGTAATGGCTATTATGGCAAACCATTGGGAGTACCAAAACCAAAAGGAACGAATTTTGAATCTCCTCTCATTTTAGATTTAATTGAAAGTTATTATTTGATTCAAAAAGGAGAATTACAAATAACTTTAAACGAGAAAGTCTTATCTTTAAAAGATTTAAAGATGATTTGTAAAAAACAATATGATAAATTTGATTCAAAATATGTTGTGTTTCAAAATTTAAGAAACCAAGGCTATATTGTCTCTCCGGGAATAAAATTTGGATGTGATTTTGCAGTGTACGAACGAGGTCCAGGGGTTGATCATGCACCTTTTCTAATACAAGTTTTGACAAAAGAAGAACAACTTACTGCTTCAACAATTGTTCTCGCAGGCAGACTAGCAACTACCGTAAAAAAACAATTTATTATTGCAATACCTAGATTAAGAGATCGAACCGTAGAATTTATTGGATTTGAGTGGTGGAGAGCTTAATAACCATTAGACTAGATCATACAGATGAAAAATTTTAAAATGAAAAGAATTTTTGTCAAATAGTTTAGTCGAAGAGTTATTATTACTATTAGTATTATTAACTAAAAAAATAAATTATTAGGCTGCAATCAACATAGTAAAGGTGTTGCATATTCTCCTTTAAGAAAAAAAAGAAGGAGATGCTCATCTAAGTTATTTATGGGTACACATTAAGGGAAAATAAATGTCCTCTTCATTTGATGTTTTATAGTAAATATTCAATATCTACTAACTGCGCTAATATTGATACGTCTAATTATATCTTGCTGGACTATTACAATTGCATCTATAATTACCTTAAAATATTATTAGAGAATATCTATAATAAAGTTTTTATTTAAGTTTTTAATTTTAACCAGAATCACAAAGATAAAATAGTCAAATTTTTATATATATTAATTACATGGATCGCGTAAAGAGACTATCAATTGAGCTTTTGGAAAATTATCCTGATAGATTTAGTACAAATTTTGAAGAAAATAAGAAAACAATTTTAAGTTTAGCAATAATAAGATCTAAAATTCTAAGAAATAAAATGGCAGGATATATCACATCTAAACTTACACGAGAAGCCGACGAGGAAAAATCTCAATCTGATTACTCTGAAAGTCAAATGGAAGAAAGTTAAATACTTTGATTACACTAAAACTATTAGGTGGAGTAAAATTTGCAATGGGAAAGACTTCCCTGGTCATTGATAAATCACAGTCCACTGTTAAAGAGATTATTGAAGAACTAAAAAACCAATCCAGAAATACCAAAATATTAAATGAACAAAATCTAATTATAACTGTTAATGGAGTCGATTCCTCAGTTACTGGAGGTAAAGAGACAGTTATCAAATCAGGAGATATCCTTACAATAGTCACAATTATCCATGGTGGATAGATAACTTGGAATAAAGAAATTTTGGGTTTTTTAAAACTTGGAAATAAGTATGTATATTTTCATACTGTATTTTTCACTCAATACAAGGATTTTACAATAATTGATAAATTGAGAAAGGAGTTTCCAGATAGTTTCATCCAAGCATTAAATGTTGATATAATTTACAATTATGAACATCTTTTTGAGATTCTAAAAATAGCAAATTTAGCCAAAAGAAGGAATATAATGTGTTCCCATAAGATAGAATTAGATTTTTTATTACGAGTTATGGGAACTAATCAAATATCTCGAGCAATTAGAGATGGTGGATTAAACATTGGCCACTATAGTACTTTTGTTGTATTAGCAAATAAGTACCACATAAATAAGATTTACCAAAAACTTTGCTTTTTATTTGGTAATTCCCATGATGAATTTTTCACTGACAAGGTAATTTTAAGAAAAAAAATTGAAATATATAAAATAAAGTATAACAATGACTTTATTAATGAAGAAAATACTATTAAATTTCTGACTGAAACAGCAGCTCTAGTTATAAAATAGGGTTCTGGTATATCTGTTATTAAGGTATAGAATATAGAAACTTATTGTGCTAGTTTTTACCAAATTTCAAATTTGGAAGACATACAAAATAAACTTTTTCATATTATTTTTAAACATCCTGATTCGTTTGAAAAATAATGGAAAATACTCCAATAATGAAGAAGTTGGCTAAATATATTGATCAAATCAATCTTAGGAAAAAATCTGATTCAGAAAATGAATAATTAATCTAGTTATATAGGATTAGAAATGAAAATAACTAATCATTTAAGCTCATCGCTGCAACATTGAATATTTCTGGGTATAATATTATGCAGTTAAAGCGAAGTCACAATCAATAAGATCAGTAGTCTATTTGATAATATTTAATTTTTATTTTTACTTAGTAAGTCAATAAATTTGTACATTTTGGCATAGGAAGAATTAAGATCATGGTATTCTTCAAGAGAAGATTTAACTTTTTTTAAGTATTTTGCTAATTTTTCGTCATTCTTATCATTAACCATTTGATAATATTTTAAGAATGTATTATGAAAGTTTTTTATTTCTTTTTTAATTAATGGATTTTCTATAAATAAAGAATTGAGTAAGTCTATATCATCATTTAAAATACTTTCTGATAAAATACATTGTATTCTAAATGTATTTCCGGAATAAAATTCTAAATCTTGGTATTTGTGTGATGCAATAACATCTGCAAATATTACATTTATATAGTGATTTAAACCCAAAACTACAGCCATAATATGGTCATGCTTTATTGCGTTTTCAATCGGTAAAAGTTCAAAATTTGGAAACAGCTGCCTTACAAACTCGAGCTCTTTTGTATAGTTTCTGACTGGAAGGAATATAGTCTTTAAGCGCGTGGTGTGAGATGCCCCAGGACCAAACATAGGATGTATACAAATTGGCAAAATATAATTTTGAATTTTCGAAAGAGATTTAAAAGATTTGCTTTTAATAGAAGAGATATCAATTAAAACTGAATTTCGTTTCATTTTTTGAGAACATTCTGCTATCATTTGTGGTATACTTCTCAATGGAATGCATAAAATTACAATATCAGAATCTTTAATACACGAATTAAAATCAATTTCAATTTTTACATTTAGTTGTCTCTCAATTGAGCACATATCTTTATCATATGCTTTTATACTAAAGTTTTTATTATTTACAAAATACCTTGTGATCCAAGATCCCATTCGACCTCCTGCCCCAATAATAGCAATTTCTCTCATATTTGTTTGATTTCCTTATTTAAGGTATTTTTCCAGAATGTCCAAACCAGCATTTAACAATTTTGAGGATTGACATGCAGAAATTCTAATAAATTTTTTATAAGAATTTCCAAATCCACTTCCTGGCGCTATTGCTACCCCATGTTCCAATAAATCATATACTAAAGAAATATCATCAGAGTAATTTTTAGTTAAAATCTTTGGAAAGACATACATTGCACCATTTGGAACAATAAATTCTGTTTTCATTTGTTGCAACCTTTTGCAAATAAGATTTATTCGTGATTGGATAGAATCAATATTTCCTTGAATATCATTACCAATTGCGCCTAAAGCCGAATACTGCATTGGTTCTGCTACTGATGTAATAGCTGTAGCCTGAACCTTGCGCATTTGTGATATTATACTCTTATTTCCTATTCCATAGCCTACTCTGAATCCTGTCATTCCATAAGTCTTTGAAAAAGACGATACCATAATGCTTTTATCATATTGATAGTCTAGAATACTATTATATTTACCAAATGAATAGTCCGAATAAACCTCATCGCTTAAAATAAATAGATTATATTCTCTTGCTATAGAAACTATTTTCTCCAGTAATTGAGAATCAAGTATTTTTCCTGTTGGATTGTTAGGATAATTTATAATAATCATTTTTGTATTAATATTTATTAGGTTTTCTAGCATTTTCAAATTAGGCACCCATTTATCTTCAAGAGTGGTTTTTAATACTCTCGTTTTAGCACCAATAAAGTCTGCACATTCTTTATAAGCAGGCCATGATGGTTCAATATTAATTAACTCATCCCCTGATTTCAAGAGGGAGCTAATTGCACAAAAAACCGCAAATCTACCTCCTGGAGTAACTAAAACTTGTTCTGGTACAATATTAGAAAATCTTTGGGATATGGCTTGGCGGAGTTGTGGTAGTCCAGAAATTTCAGTATAATGATATCTTTTATTGTCATATATTTTTGCTAATTCCTCCTTAACTTTTAAAGGAGGAGGATAATCAGGCTCACCAACTTCCATATGGATTATTTTCTTTCCAGTTTTTTCAAGTTCTTTAGCTTTCATAAATATAGCAATATGAGTAGAACTTTTGTTACTATTATTTTGAACATTTTGTAATTTTACAGATTCCGAAAGAAGAAGATTCAAAAGTCTGCCAGAAAATTCAACATCCATTCCTATATCTTTGGTAAGTTTGAGGACTGTTTTTTTTATATCATGTTCTACCTTTTCATCTTCTATTTCAATTTTCAATTGTTGTTTTATATTGCCAATTTTTTTTGCTACTTCCATTCTATCATGGACCAATTTAATTATTTGGTTAGTTATATTTTGCATTTCCTCTCTTAAGTAATCTAAGTTCTGTTGTTCAACCATTTCAATAACCCTTTAGAACCATGGGAATAAATCCAGCTTTAATTGCATGATCAGACAAAACTATTGATACAATTCCTTCAACAATAGGAGGAGCACGCGGAACAACACAAGGATCGTGTCTGCCAGGAACTTGAAGATCTACCAAAGAATTTGAAGATAAATCCAATGTTTTTTGAGTTTTTGCAATTGAAGCTGCAGGTTTAAATCCTATTCTTATCGTAAGAGGCATTCCATTAGATAAACCACCTAATATACCACCAGAATTATTGGTTAATGTTACCACTTTTCCTTCTTCTTTTATAAATAAATCATTATTTTCATAACCTGTTTTTTTTGTTCCTTTGAAACCAGAACCAAATTCTACTGCTTTAACAGCAGGAATACTAAATAATGCTTTGCTTAAATCTGATTCTAATGATGAAAAAATAGGTTCTCCTAATCCCACTGGTAATCCAACACTAACACATTCTACTATTCCACCTAAAGAATTTCCTGTCTTTCTTGCATACATAATCGAATCTTTCATCTTTTCTGCAGTAGGTAGATCAGGACATCTTACTTCATTAGTATAACGGCATTCCTTTGCATTCTCAAAAGAAATATTGCCAATAGATATTTCTCCTATTTCTGTAGTATAAGCAATTGTTTCAATTCCTAGAACATATTTCAATAATTTCTTACTTATGGCTCCTGCCATTACGAAACTTGCTGTTAATCTACCAGAAAATCTACCACTTCCTCTATAATCTGCATATCCCCCATATTTTACCATAGCAGGGTAATCAGAGTGTCCTGGTCTTGGAATTGTTTTTATCTTTTCATATGGTCTGGAATCTGAATCTTGATTCCAAATTACCATACATATAGGAGCATTAGTTGTATAACCATTAAATGTACCTGAAAGAATTTCGACTTTGTCCTCTTCTTTTCTTTGCGTTGTAATAGTGGATTGTCCAGGTTTTCTTAAATCTAACTCTGGCTGTATGTCGGATTCTTTCAACGGAAGACCTGCTGGGCAACCATCTAATATAGATCCTATACATCTACCGTGGCTTTCTCCAAAACTAGTTACTATGAATCTTTCGCCTATACTGTTTCCACCCATAACATTATACCCAAAGATATAGTAGTCCTATATAATAGTGACTTTTAAAGAATTATGATATTGTTTTTCTAATTTCATTCTCATCGATTTATTTCGTTAACTTTACATTTCCACCAAGTCTTTTGATTTCGTGTATGAAGGAAGGATAAGATACATCTATAGATTCGGCTCCTCTCACCGTTGATTTATTAGTCAACATAGATGCTATTGTAAATGCCATAAAAAGTCTATGATCATTGTGAGAATCAAATTCTACATTTTTTAAACGTCTGACTGGATTAAGTAATAATTCATCTTCTTTTTCACTTATATGTACTCCCATCTTTCTCAACTCTTTAGTAATAATTGAAATTCTATCAGTTTCTTTGAATCTAGCATGTGAAATTCCAAAAATCCGTACTGGTTTTCTTGATTTTAGAGAAATAATAGATACCGCTGGTAAGAGATCTGGGCAATTTACGAGATTACATTCTATTCCATCAAGACTATTTGATCCGTATACATTCACTTCTCCTTTTTCCTTATTTACGGTAATCTCTCCACCCATTTTTCTAACTATATCAATAATTTCCATGTCTCCTTGTGGATAGTGAAAATTCATTCCTTCTATTGATATTTTTCCTCCACATAAAACGCCTGCTGCTATAATAAGCGATGCTGAAGAAAAATCTCCAGGAATAGTAAAATGGGTAGGCCGATATCTAGTATTAGTTATATAGTAATTCAAATATTCTTTATCGTGTTTAATGGCGACGCCAAATTTTTTCATTGTTTCTATAGTTGAGTTGATATATGGAATAGATACCTGTTTTTCTTTAACTCTTATTTCAACATTCGTAAGACCATAAATACAGGAAATCAATAGTGAAGATATGAATTGACTTGAAATACCTCCTTCTATCGATGCCAAACCACCTTTAATTCCTCCACCTTTTACTATTAATGGGGGCGTATTTTTTTCATTTGAAGAAAAAGCCTGGACACCTAACTGATTGAGAGCTGAAATTAGAGGCTTCATCGGCCTTGTCTTTAGACTTTCATCTCCAGTGAGAATAGTATAACCATTTTTTACCAATGCGGCCATTGAAGTTAAAATTCTAATGGTTGTTCCAGAATTTTCCGCATTAATTATATCCTTTGGAGTTTCAAATTGATTTTTTCCAAGTATCTCGATACAATTAACATTTTCATTAGCTTTTTCAATTTTTATTCCAAGCATTTTGCAACCTGAAATAGTTGCTATGGTATCTCTACTAATAAGTGGATTACTAATTGTGGATTTTCCCTCTGCCAGAGAGGCAATAGCAATTGCTCTGTGAGTATAACTTTTACTTGAAGGACATTTTACATTACCTTCTAGAAAAGATTTACGAATTTCTAATTTAGTCAATTTTTTTTTCTATTCTCGCTTTGGTATTATTAATTTTGCAAACTAATATTTTTCCATATTTTTCTAAAATATTTTTAATTGTAATGAGATTTTTTTTCTCAATAATAACGGCTATTGACGGTCCATTTCCAGAAATTGAAGCTGATAACGCTCCATTTTCTATTGAAAACAAAATAGGACTATAATCATATCCCATCAGGGAAGATACTAAAAGTCCATTAAGCGTCATGGCCTTCCAAAAATCTGAATTTTCTGCTGATTGAATGGCTTGCTCGAAAAATTCGGGTAAAATTTTTAATTTTAAAGGATTCTTTCGCGCTGTATTATTAGGAAGAAGAATAAGGGATAATAAATCAAGAGGTCCGCTTTCTCTCCGTAATAATTTGTTTGAATAATTATCGGTAATTACAAAACCGCCAAAGTAACAGGCAGTAGAATCATCATAAGCTCCAGTTATTGTTACTTTGGCTTTCCGTGAGGCATTAACTGCGGTATCCAAAACTTTAAAATCATCAATATTTCCTTCTAATAGTCCATAACATGCTAATGATACTGCTGAAGAAACTGCACTCGAACTTTTCAATCCAAATCCAATAGGTATATCAGAAGATATAGTTAAAAAAATATCATTACATTGAAGTATTTTTTTAGGAATGCTATTATGGATAATATATTTGAACAAATGGCTATTCCTGTTATTATGAAAGATCTTTCCTTCTCCTTGGCGCATATGGATTTCTGCAGTTGTCTCAAGTGAGATTCCAAGAGCTGAACCTTTACCAGTAGCAATAGCGTTAACTATTGAAATTGCACCATGAACTGTAGCTTTTGTGGAAATGGAAGTCATGTAGGTTCTCCAAATATCCCAAATAAGGCCTTTTTCATAGCAGTGATAGGAGCATTGCATCCAGTCCAAATCTCGAATGCTTGTGCCCCTTGTGCAATAAACATTTCATACCCATATACAACTTTTGCATTAACTTCCTTAGCTTTTCTAAGTAAATCAGTAACTATGGGTTTGTATACTATATCATAGACAATACTATTAGGATTTATATAATCTCGTTCTATAGGACTCCTTTCATTGTTCAACCCAATTGAAGTAGAATTGATGATCAAGTCTGATTGTAAAGTAAGTTTAGAAAGATTATCAAAATCTTCTTTATGTGTCTTTAATCCTAATTTTAAGGCATGTTCTACCAGCTTTGAGGCATTGTGAGATGAACGGTTAACTACAATGGTCTCCGCTATTCCTTTTTCATAAGAAAGAGCTGTCACTATTGCATAAGCTGCTCCTCCAGCACCAATTATTAAAACCTTTTTTCCTTTAAAATCGATATTTCTTTTGTAGAGAGGGTGAATAAAACCATACATATCAGTGTTGTAACCAACTAATTTGCCTCCATCATTTTTCACTGTGTTTACAGCATTTGATTTAGATGCAGTATTATCTAATTCATCAAGATATTGTAGGATTGAAATTTTATGTGGAATAGTAACGTTAAAACCTGCAATCCCAATTGACTTTAATGATTCTATCGAGGTTTTAAGATCTCCAGAGGGTACACGAAAAGAAATATAAGAGCTTTTAATTCCAAGGGCAGAAAACGCAGCATTTTGCATTAATGGAGACAATGAATGCTGTACAGGATCACCTATTATGCAATATGTCTTAATTGGTGATGACATTATCTAAAAAATATTTGTTAATTCTATCATATATTCCTCTCATTTCTATTACTGATAGCTGTCCTGGTGCGATAGATTTTTCAAGTGAGCCATAAGTAAAAGGAGATCCATAAAATGTACATAAAATTCGAGATATGATACCGTAATCACCCATTGCAAATGTAATTAAATTAATATCTTTGAATTTATCATATAAATTTAATAATCTGAGAGAATCTGTAACATTTGTTGCCATTGTAACTAATTTTATATTATTACTAAATTTTTTCATTTCATAAATCTTTTTTTCTAGATATTCATCCGAAGGGGTACTAAAAAAATTATGCCATGAAATTAGGACATTAGACTTGTCTTTCAGATAATTATTTAATGGAAGGTCTGCAATTATGGTATCATATTCGACATCTAATAACATAGGATTTGTATTATACAACATTTTTAGAAGTTTAAGTCTTTCAAATTCGTTTCCTTTAAATTTACCTTGTTGTTCTGACGACCTTAATGTAAATACAGATCTTGATTTTATAGATTCAATAATCTTAATTGAAGAAGGAATTTCAGACCGATCTAAAAAATCAAAACGAATTTCTAAAAAATCACTTAAATCTAATGCTTTGTTTATTGAAGATGATAACTCTTCAATTGTATTTGCACCAATTGAAACACAAATTTTTTCTGCCAAAGTAATCTATTCACTAATACAATTAGTTAAATGAATATAATATAAATTTTTTAAGTTTTAATTGTTTGTACATAAATATTATATAAATTTGAAAACGTTTAACTAATCACTAATAAAATAAATTAAAGCAATTAAATGTTAATGAATTTATAAATTATGATGAGATGGAATTTTTTTCCAATTTGCGATTAATGCTTCTGCTCTAATATGTATTGGTTCACTCAATCGAGACCGAGCTAACTTAACATATTCATTAATTATATCTACTCCAATAAATCGGCGCTGTAGATGGAAAGCAACTTTAGTTGTTTGTCCACTACCATTAAAAGGATCTAAAATTGTATCTCCCTCATAAGAATATAATTTCATTAACCTGTATGGAATTTCTTCAGGAAAAGGACAGGGATGTTCTATATAACCAGGAGGAATTGGAGCTATATGCCAGACTGAATTTGCAATTTCCTTTGTCCATTCTTCATGAGTGGCTGGTAATGTTTCTGTCCTTTCAGTTCTTCCACTGCTAACGTTACCTTTTCTAAGAACTAAAATCAGTTCATGCATGATATTTGCTCTATAATATTTTGGGTAGGGATTAATAACAAATGAACCATATCTATTAGTTCCTCCAGTAACTTTGTGCCAAACTATCTCTTCATGAAGATTCCAATTTCCAAATGGTTCGACTAATTGTGATAAGACCATATGAGGAAGTGGTAAGAGCGTACCATTTACAACTTCATTAGCTATAACTATACAGCAGTAACCACCTTCTTTGGTTGCATTGTAAATTTTGTTATTAAAAATATCAATCATCTCCTCAAGATATTCTTTTGTATTGATGTTAGATTTTCCACGATAATATGATCCATTTTTTGAGATATGCGTATTATAATCAATTGCATTTCTATAGGGAGGAGAAGTAATTGTTAATTGAATGGAACCTTTAGGAATTTTAGAGATTATTTCTTTACAATCACCTGATAAAATTTTATCAACATAAATATGCTTTAGTTGCATAATGGAAAATAAATTTTTAATCAATATTTAGCATGCTTTAAAATAATCGACTAAATAATAAAGAAATTTTATACAATAACAATTCATAAAAATATGAGATACGAAAGAAATTTAATTTATAATTAACAATTATAATAATCAAGAGAACTGTTTATTTTTCAAGAATATATTCTTCAACTTCTATTCCAAAATGTCTGCCACTACTAGGTTTAAAATATGCTAAAATTTTATCTCCTCGCTTAATGGAAGTAACTGGTAATAATTCCCCATTGTCCCGTATTAATTGAATTGTTTCTGCATTTTGGACTATAACAGTTCCTTCAATGTTGTCCCCAATTGCTTTAATTAACCTCAATGGTCTAGTTTCGGTTTTGGACCTTCCTACGGATACAAGTCTAGAATTTCCCTCCTTATTTACAATGTATATCTCTGTACCAGATTCTAATTCTGAAAGATATGTAGTTTTCCCATTAGAAAGAAGAGTATAACAGTATATTGCTCCCGCATTTACTCTAAACGGACGTGGAGAAGTAAAAGAGGAACCTGCTGATTCATTATGTAAAAGAAATAGAAAATTGGATTTACTTCCAACTAACATTCCTTCTCCTGTTTCAAGCATTGAAACAGTATCTACACATACTCTTTCTCCTATTCCTACATCTCTAAAATCTACAATTTTACATACTTTTATTTCAAATTTTTTAGCTTTTAGATATTGTTTAGATTCTTCTATTTCTTTAATATTTCCAGTTGAGAGTATTACCCCATCTACACCCAATTCTAACACAGCAAACATAGTTCTTACTTCTTCAGAATTTTTAGCAGTGGTAAATATTCTTGTTCCTGTCTTTTGTAAGTTAGCAATTATATTTTCCAATGGAATAATCTTCCAATTATCAGCATCTACAATAATGTAATTGGCACCATTATATATTGCACTCTCGATATCATCAATATCGTGGTTTGAGAACACTTTCTTATAATATGCCAAGGATTTACCTTTGGTCTTATTTCTGATTAGATCCTCCATAGATTTGCAAATGATAATATCAGCAAGTTCTGATTCATAAATTATTTTAAAATTTTTCTTTTTTTTTATTTTAGTAGGATCTATAAATAACGTATCATTGTCTTCTAACTTATCTAAAAATAATTCCAGATTAGGAACAGTCAGGAGAGGAGCAATAATTAATTCTTTATTTTTTTCTTTTTCTTTGTCCAAAGTTTTTCATTACCTCGCTATAATTTTTTTTATCTATAACTATTTCATATAATGCTTTTACGAGAGAAGAAGGATTATCATGTTGGAAAATATTTCTTCCAAAAGTAACACCTCGAGCACCAGCTTCAATAGCGTTTGAACACATTTCTAAAATTTCAGCATCAGTTTTAGATTTTGGCCCACCTGCAATTACAATTGGAACTGGACACCTTTTTACCACTGACCTAAAAGAATCTAAATCTCCAGTATAAACCGATTTTACTATATCTGCTCCAGCCTCTGCACCAATTCGTGTAACATGTGCTACAATTTCAGGATCATATGGGTTTTTTATGTTTTCCCCTCTTGGATACATCATAGCTAATAATGGTACATTCCATTCATCACACTCATCCGAAACCATTCCCAATATCTCTAACATTTCAGGTTCTTCTTTTGCTCCTATATTTATATGAACAGAAACTGCATCTGACCCAAGTCTAATAGCATCTGCAACATTTCCAATAAGCACCTTTTTATTTGGATAAGGACTTAAAGAAGTACTGGCAGACAAGTGTGTTATTAATCCTATACTAGTAGTCTTGGGTAAGGACTTGATAATCCCTTTGTTAATAATTACTGCTGTCAATCCAGAATCTTCACATTGATATATCAGATCAGAAGTATTTTCTAGGCCTTTTATTGGCCCATTGGTTATTCCATGGTCCATAGGAATACAAACCATTTTGCCTTTTTTTGTAATTCTGTTTAACCTAATGTCTCTTCCTGAGACCATAAAGATGAAGGATATTTGTCCTACTTAAAAGTGATCTGCTATGCCTAAACAATCATAATCAAGAAAATAATAGGAATAAAATAAAATTAGATTTTCTTAACTTTAGATTTATTAAAGGAGATACAACAAATTTTAGGTGATTTTCTTTTATGGATATTTTTCGATATGAGAGTTTTTATGAATTCTACATCATTTTTATTAAATCCTTTTTTTATTAAATCTTTTTCTCTAACTCTAACTCTAATAGACGAATTATTTTTCTCTAGATATTTCAAGATATTATCAATTTTCTCATATTCCATTCCAATTTCATTTTCTGCAGTTTGGTTTAACCATAAAGAAGGTGTGCTTTTTTTTAATAATATAGTTTTTGGAACATTTAGATATTTACCTAATTCTCTTACTTGAGTTTTGTATACGTCCCCTAACGGAAGAAGATCAGACGCACCATCTCCAAATTTAGTAAAATATCCAATCATTATCTCACTTTTATCAGAGGTACCTAGAACTAATTTGTTGTAGAGATTTGCATAATAGTAAAGTAATGTCATGCGAATCCTGGCTGTAAGATTTCCTACAGATATTTTTTCTACTGGCAATAAATCTATATACTTTTCTTTAATTTCTGTAATATCTATTAGTTGATATTTTATCTCCAATAGTTTGGATAAGGCAACAGCATCGTCTGTATCCTTCTGGCCTGATACTTTTCTATCTGGTAAGATTAATCCTAGTACTCTCTTATTACCCAACGCTTGAGTAGCTAATGATACTGCAACAGATGAGTCAACTCCTCCACTTAAACCCAATACTACCCCGTGAGATTGAGCTCTTGATACCTCCAGTCTGATAAATTCAATAATACAATTCGCAATATCTAAAATGCTCAATATCAGTTATAATTAATTAAATATTCCTATTAAATCGATCTTTTATTATTTTCTAAATCCTATAGTTGTTAGTTAAGAAAAAGGTTAAGATATGATTTTTCAAAAAGTTTTATTAGCTACAAATTGGGTGAACTTATGATATATTGTCTAATTCAGGTATCCATTCTTATGATAAAGCAGGAGTAAATGTTCCAAAAATTCGTTCTATGCAAAGAAATATTGGAAAAATAATTACTAAATCTTATTCCTTTCAAAAAATGGGCAAAATTACTTGGGGATTTGGTTATTATTCTGGATTAATAACGATAGGAAATAATGTTCTGGCATTACATACAGACGGCGTTGGTACTAAAGTTCTTGTTGCCCAACAGATGAAATGCTTTGATACTATAGGAATCGATTGTATAGCCATGAATGTTAATGATATTATCTGTACAGGAGCACACCCATTTGCATTTGTAGACTACATAGGTTTAAAAAAAGTTAATGATGAATTGGTAAAAAAAGTTATGAAGGGTTTGCTTAGAGGTGCAAAAGAAGCAAGAATAGCTATTGTTGGCGGTGAAACTGCTATAGTTCCTGAATTGTTAGCTGGTGAAACAGACGAAATGTTTGACCTATCTGGTACTGCACTAGGAATGACACAAAATAATAAACTTATTCTAGGGAACAAGATAAAAATAGGCGATATTATATTAGGATTGGAAAGCAGTGGTTTGCATTCAAATGGCTATACATTAGCACGAAAGGTATTATCAAAGTATTCCCCCGACGAAATTCCTGAATTTATAACAAAACCAGTTGGAGAAGAATTACTCACTCCAACAAGAATTTATGTACAACCAATAATGGAATTGATAAAGGATAGAAAAATTACCATACATGGTTTAGCACATATAACAGGAGGATCATTCACAAAATTAAAACGGTTAAATAATAAAGTAAGATACAACCTTTTTGATTTATCTCCTCCTCATGGAATTTTTAAGCAAATTCAAAAAGATGGTATAATAGATCTTAAAGAGATGTATAGGACTTTTAATATGGGAATCGGTTTATGTATGATACTTTCAAAGGTCAATGTTGATAAGACAATTAGCATAATAGAAAAATACAATATGAAAGTCCGCCAAATCGGAGAGGTGGATTCAAAAGGTAATGGAAACGTAATTGGAAAAGTTGAAAACAAGAAATATATTTTTTCATAACTTCAGAGAGTAATTATGAATATGTATGATTGTTTTTACCTAATGTGCAAAAATTAGATTTGGAATAGTAATAAAATTGATAATCACTATTTGCTCTTTATTTTGTATAAATACATATAATCTTGATTATTTGGTCAAAATTAATTCTTTTTATTGTAAAATAAGAAAAGATTTTAAATTTTAAACATCAACAGCTCAAAGATATTTTTCAATTATCTCACTTGTTCGATCAATTCCTAGATCAACCAAATAATTGCCAAGTTTTGGTCCTCGATCAGAATTAATGAGTATCTGGTAAAGTAGACGAAAGAAATTTTTTGGTTCTATTCCATGTTTTTTTGAAGTTTCATAAATTAATGTTTGAATATTATTTGCCATGTTATTATCTTCTTTATTTAAAAATGACCTTAGAGTTGTGACTAATTCTGTTAATGCCTTCTTTTGTTCTCTATCCAATGATATATAACGACTATCTTCATTTGCTAAAATATCATTTGACCAATTAAAGGCAAGTTGAATTTTCTCTATTATATCATTTGATTTTTCACTAATTAGTTTGTATTTTTGAAGTCTTTCATAGACTTTATCTATCTGATCTTTTCCTTCAAAAAGAGATGTTTGTTGGACAAGTAATCGATAGGGAATATGATTAGAATTATTTTTTGGTGGATTAAGGTGATTAACATACTCATAAATTCCTCGTAATTTTATCATTTTTGATTCATTCGTTTCTTTTAATTTCCCAAAATACAAATCTTCGTAAAGATCATATTCATCCATTAATGAGGGTATGTCTTCTATTCCTACATGCCTTGTTCCAGTTATTCTTTTGAACAATAATAAAAGAAGGGATTGAGGTGTACCGTATTTCATCCACTTTTGGGGTGTTAAAACATTACCAGCAGATTTACTTATTTTTTTGCCTCGTTTGTCTAAAAACATTTCATATTTTATATGCAATGGATGAGGAAAGTTTAATATCTCTTCACAAACCCAATCATTTATTTTGACAGAATCCATAATATCTTTACCATATGCTTCAAATCGAACGTCGAATATCTTCCATCGTGCAGCAAATTCAACCTTCCAAGCAAGTTTTCCTTCAGCGTTTCCAATGTTAGATTCTCCCTTATAACCACATCCTGTGATTTCTTTATTTCCTATCTTGATCCCAGAACATTCATATAATACTTTTTTATTTTTAGTCAAATATTTATATGCATGAGCTACATAAAGTTTTCCACAGTTTTTACAAATAGGAAAATAAGGTAATACATTTAGGAACTTATTTTGGCCTACAAATTCTGAAATTTTTTGTCCCAAGTATTCGCTTTTGGTAAGAATTTGATCAATTGCATCAATCAGTATACCACTTTTATAGACCTCTGTAGCACTCTTAAATATGTATTTAACGTTTACACGATCCAATCCATCAAGAAGTAAACTACTCATGTGAGACCCATATGAATTATGACAGTCTCCGAATGGGTCTTGAATATGAGAAACAGGTTTAGCAATATGATCCTTGAGCCAGGGAGGAAATCCAGCCGGGATCTTTCTTAATCCATCCATATCATCAGAATACGCAATTAATTCAGAATTATATCCTAAATTCTGTAAAGCTAAGCTAATACCATAAGCCCTTACCGCATCTCCCATACTACCTATATGAGGTATTCCAGAAGCTCCTAATCCACTTTCTACTTTTATTGAATCGATATTCCGATTTAATTTTTTTTCTCTCAAGAGGAGTGTATTTGCTACTTTATCTATCCAGGTTCCTTTTCCAATAATATTTTCTATCATGTTACTATACCATATTACTATTTAACAAAGTTAATTTGTTATATTACTAAATAAAACATTTACTTTTAATCCTATTGTATAAATAAGTCAAAATCTAGCAATATAATATCAATAAAACAAAAATATTCTTAAATATGAAAAGTAATGTAATATAGATAAACTGGATCATTTTTATTCTCTTATAATAGTGTTATAATTCCTATTTTTTAGATAGGATCTCATGAGCTGAATGTATAATTAGCCATCATGGTAATCAAGACATATAGAATGTAGAATATATCTGCAACAATATTTAGCAAATTGAGAATTGTTATATTTTACCAAATAATAGCATTCTTTTTTTAATTTCTCTATTTGAGATACCTATTATTCTTGTTAAAAATATTTTGGAATAATACAAATATCAAAATAGGTATAAGTATATTCTCGTAATAATAAGTAAAATGTGTAGCTTCCAATCTGAATTTTTTATATTATTAATAAAGATGAGAAAACATCGGATTAATCCCTTAATATCTCAACGTAATTTTTTTTAAATATCAAAGACAAGGAATAATATTATAGAAGAGAATCATAAATTTCTTCGAGCGATTTTAATTCTTGTTCTAAAATTTCTTACTCGGCATAGAATTTTGTGGTTTTTGTAATACATTTGTTATTACCTCACTTAATTCACTTTCTTATCGAAAAAATTAGTTAATGGCTATTATATCCATACTCTTTATCTTCTGTATTTGTTGAATAAAAAACCATTGCTGTTTTCTTTAACAAATTCCCTTTAATAATTATCTTTTAATTTTCAAATATAGTATATATTATTGAACAAATAAAAATACTGTAATGATGGATCAGTATTATTATCACAATGAAATAATAGTGTAACTCATTTGATATGATTTTCATAAACTCTCCAGAAACATTTTCTGTGATAAAATCAAAGACAATTATATAGAGGAGTTTGATTCAAGACCATCTTTATATCATAATAACGTTAGATTATAGATTTAATAATATGGATATAATTACTTCAATTGCTTTGTAACATAGGGACCGTTTTGAACATATCCTAATTTCCGATAATAAGCTCGAGTTCCAATTGCACTGATAACAGAAAGTGAATTTACTCGAAATTCATCTTTCGAAATTTTCTCTGCTTCTTCCATTAAACGCAAACCAAGACCACCATGTTGGAATGAGAAAGACCCTTTTTTTTGTCCAACATCTACTACTTGTCCATATACATGTAATTCTCTAATGATCGCAGAAGATCTATTATTGGCATCAAGTAATTCCTTTCTATGAGAAAATGGAATATCTCTTAATCTCAGAAATCCAAACAATAAATTTTTATCTTTATTTTCCATAGATAAAAAAACTTCTTTTCCTTCTGATGCAAGGTAATCAATTCTATTGAGTGTTATTTCATCCTGATTAATAGTCTCAAGTTTTTGGAGCCCTGCTTCTCGACATCTTATGCAATTACATTTTAAACCAAAGTCCTTTAATTTTTTTAAAGCTATTTGGCGTATATTTCCCTTTTTTGATCCCGCTATAATATCAGAAGTTTCAATTTCTCTTTGAATTCTCATTATTCTAACCCAAGGTGGTATTAGCTTTTTTACCTCAAAAAGAATATTTACTATATCTTCTTCGGTATAAGCGTGATATTTTTTATTCATATACAATTTATATAATCCGGTATTTTTGAGAACTAAAGTTGGATATATTTTAAGCATATCTGGTTTAAATGAATCATTTTCTAACAATGTTTTAAATCCATTAATATCACTTTCTGGTGTAGAACCTGGCAGACCAGGCATCATATGTGCGACAATTTTGTATCCAGAATTCCTGGCAATTTGGAATGAATGTTTAACATCTGTTAAATTGTGTCCTCTGTTGACCAATTTGTAGATGTTCTCCTCTAGTGTTTGGACACCTATTTCAATTCTTGTTATTCCTAGTTCTAACATTAAATCTAAATGTTTTTCTTTACAATAATCGGGTTTTGTTTCAACAGTAAATCCTACACAGCGAATTCTAGCATGTTCATTCTTTTTAAAAGATTCCTCTAGAGTAATAGAAGAAAGATCATCATTTAAAGCGTCAAAACATTTTTTCACAAATTCTCTTTGATAATTTTCTGGCATAAATGGAAAGGTTCCACCTACAATTACAAGTTCAATTTTAGTAATATTATGACCTCGTTGATAAAGTTGATTAAGTTTTGATTTGATTTGATGATATGCATCATATCCAAAGGATTGAGCTATTTTAGTAGCAGGTTCTGTTCCAATATAACTCATTGGAGTATTATACTCGAGTCCACCAGGACAATAAATACATTTACCATGGGGACAATCATACGGTTTTGGCATTACTGCAATTACTGCAACACCAGAGGCAGTTTTCGCTGGTTTAACTATCAAAATATTCCTATAATTACTATTTTTTGGAAGATAGGATATGATATGCTCTTTCTTTGGAACAACAGACAATTTATATTTAGAACATGTTAAACTAATGATTTTGTTAATTTCTTTTAGGGACATATTACTATTATTTTCCAATTCCATAGCAATAGATTTACAGGCTTGTGAATAGCAAATAGAATCCATAATAATTACATATTAAACTAAATACAAAGATAGATTTAAAAATATGTATTATTAAAAATTATTGTATTAGAAAGATATTGACTTATGGGTATGGTTATCCTCAAAATGATACTAAAAACTGATATTATATAAACCTCCATTAATTGAAACAATTTTGACACCGATGCTGAGATACTACTATAATCAAGACTTATAAGAAAATAAAACTAATACAAAATAATGAGAGTTACATTATTTTCTCATGAATCTGATGTCGATGGTATCTTTTCTTCTTCTATCGGTTTAATTCGCTATCCTCAAGCGAGAACTTTTTTTTTAGATTATAGCAAAGAAAGTTTTATGAAAATAATCAATCAAATTTTTTTTTCAAATGAATCACAGGAGAAAAATATTTTTATTGTATCAGATCTTGGTTTTAACGATAGTTTGTTAAGTATTTTTAAAAGTACTTTTCTAGGTTGCAAAAACTCCAATAATGAAGTTATTTGGGTTGATCATCATCCATGGTCTAAAAATACAATAGATGAAATAACTCCTTTTGTTGAGTTAATATTGGATAATACAGGAATCAAATGTGCAGCAGAATTAATGTATGAACGATTATTATTGGATAATGCTTATGCTAAACATTTAGCTAATTTAGCACATACAATAGATTTTTTTACCAAGAATCAGTATCTTACTCCATTACCAGAAATTATAAGATACTACCTAAATTTTAATGACTCATATGAAAGATTATCAAAACTTGCGCATAAGATATCGAATGGAATATTATGGGATATTGATATGAGTGAGGATTATACAAGATATGAAACTTTGAGAGATACAGACAAAAAGCGAGTATTAAATGACTTAAAAATAAAAAAAATAAATGAGTTGAATATTGTATTTGTTAGATCATCACCATATATCCAAACAAGCTTATTTTCAGAAGAGGTATTTAACCTGACCAATGCAGACGCCGCTATATTTTATGGAAAAAATGGTAAAATAAGTATTAGAAGAAATAATGACAAAATTGATTGTAATGCAATTGCTTTAAATTTAATTGATGGAGGAGGTCATAAATTTGCTGCAGGAGGTACAATACGAAGTGATCCAAATAAATTAGATGAGATTATCTCAGAAGTTGAACAAATAATTCATAAATTAAACGGATCTATTCATAATTAAATTATATAATTAAAGTTTCATTAAATATTCCAGATAAAACGAGAAATAAAATGATAATACTAGATGGTAAAAAAGAAGAAGACTTGATAAAATGTAAAGAGATAATTATGAAAGGAGGAATAATTGTATATCCTACAGATACCATTTATGGTTTAGGTTGCGACCCCTATAACAAAAAATCAGTAGGAAATATTTTTAGATTGAAAAATCGTTTAATGAATAAAGCTCTACCTATTCTAACTTGTGACGTTAGGCATGTAGAAAAAATAATGATTTTAAATGGAAATGGAAGAAAATTAGCTAATTCTTTTTGGCCCGGTCCTTTAACAATCGTAGGGACTTTAAAAGATAATGATATTCCAAAAATAATTACGGCTGGTAAACAAACAATTGGTATGAGAATTCCTAATAGCAAAGAAACGTTAAATTTGTTAAAACATTGTAACTATTTAGTTGGCACCAGTGCTAATATCTCAAACGAAAATTCATGTTTTTATGCTAAGGATGTAATGAAATCTCAACTGGCTGGATATGATGCAATAGTAATTGGAGACGAGAACAAACCTTATAATCAATTTTCTTTAAAAGGTTCAACGATAGTTGATGTGTCTACTTCAAATATCAAGATAGTGAGAGAGGGAGTCATAAAATCGGAAACTATTTACGAAATTTTATATTAATAAAAATAATGAATTTTAATTTATTAGTTACTACTTACAGACATAGAGAGTATGATGCAGTTGAGGAATTAAATGTAATACTTCAACGATTTAGTATTGATGTGCAAATGATAGAAATCCAAAATGTATCAGGTATAATTCTTGCATTAGCTAATTTGAATCCATTTGATTTAATAACAAAATTCAAGGAATTATTGACAGAAGAACCATGGCAATTTAGATATATACTTAGAGTGATACCTATCGAGAAAACTCTCTATACAGATCTTAAAAATATTGAAAGAGAAGTAGAAAACCTTACAATGAAGAAAATAAAAGTAAATGATTCATTTAGAATCTCAGTAGAAAAAAGACATACATCAACAAGAAGTAAAGAGATTATATCTTCTATTGCAAATAAAATTCGAAATAAAGTTTCATTAGAGAATCCTGATTGGATTATATTAATTGAAATTATTGGTAATAAAACTGGAATTTCAATATTGAAGGAAGGAGATATTTTTAATTCAATAATGGAAAAAAGAAAGACAGGATATTTATTAGAATCATCAGGCTAATTGTCAAGAATTCCTACAAACATCAATATGAATAAAATAATATTTGAACGTAAAAGTTTCATTCTAGATTTGAATCCATCTGTTCTAAATATTAAAAAAATATTTATTAAATAACTCTTATTCTCTTTTAATTTATGCCTAGTAAAAATCATTTTTTTGGCAAAGATATAGTTTCAATTAGAGATTTTTCGAGAGTTGATTTAGAATTTATATTCGATTCAACAGATAAAATTCAGAAATTAAAACCTGAAGAAAAAAGTGAACTAGGCAAAGGAAGAACTCTGGGTTATATTTTCTATGAACCAAGCACAAGAACCAGAATGAGTTTTGAAGCTGCAATGGCATCCCTCGGAGGAAGTTCAATAGGAATTTTTGACTCGAAATTTTCCTCTATAGAAAAGGGTGAATCTCTTGCTGATACTATAAGAATCATTGATTTGTATTCTGATGTCATCGTACTTAGACATGTAAGGGATGGCTCCAGCAGGTATGCAGCAGAACTCTCGTCTAATCCCATTATTAATGCAGGAAGTGGCAGTGAAGAACACCCTACACAGGCAATGCTAGATTTGTATACGATTTTTAAAGAAAAAGGGAGAATAGATAATTTAACAATTGGAATAGTTGGTGATCTAAAATATGGCAGAACTGTATATTCGTTATTATATGGATTAAAAAATTATCATGTAAATGTACATTTGATTTCCCCACCTAGCTTGGCAATTAGAAAGGAATCTATTTTTGAATTTGAAGGTCTAATGAACATTAAGCATCACGATTATCTTGATGATATAATTCCCCAACTTGATGTATTGTATGTTACGAGAATACAAAAAGAAAGATTTCCTGATACTCAGGAATACGAAAAAGTAAAAGGCACTTATAGAATAGATGAAAAAACATTGGATAATGCTAAAATGGAATTGTCAATCATGCATCCTTTACCAAGACTTGATGAAATTTCACATACTATAGATAATACGAAGAATGCGATTTATTTTAAACAAGCAGCATATGGAAAGGAGTTACGTTCGGCTTTATTGGCTTTAATATTAAATGAGGATCCTTTTTAATTATTTGCTCATATTGTTGAATTTTTGATATTAGTTTATTTTCTATCTTTAGAAAATAATTAAAGTATGGCTTGGCAAAATCCCATACATTTAATTATTCCAAAAAAAGATGGTATTTCATTTATGTACTAACCTGATACACAACTACTGAATCCACATTCAATACACATATTACAACCTTCAGTAATGATAAGTTTGGATTTACAGGATGGACAAATTTCGTCCTCATAGATTTCTGGAAGAGATTTTTGGATGAATTCAATATGTTCTGTATCTTTAGGTTTTTCTTGTGTAGATAATGGTACAGTATTTACGACATCATCTATTACTTCAACATCCTTGGTATCAATTAGTTTAGAAACATATTGACTGACATATGGTTCTTTTATTTGTGATTGAATATATTCTTTGACATACTTACTAGGTTTTACAATAAATGATTTTTCTAAGGTATTAGTTCCTGTAATATGTAAAACTTGTTCATTTCGTGAGCCATCTCGATATACAGTGACACCCTTTAATCCCAGCTCATGTGCCAGTAGATAAGAGGATTTGACATCCTCAACGGTAACATCACCTGGCATGTTAATAGTTTTTGCTATTGCATTACTTATCCATCTTTGCCATACAGATTGAGCCATTATATGATCTGTCCAATGAATATCAATTGCTGTTGTAAATAAGGACTGCATCCATTGTGGTATCTCATTTAATCCTCTAATTGATCCGTAATTATTAGCAATTTTTGTTAAGACATCGTCGTTATATAGTCCATTTTCTTTTAATACACTTTCAAATATTTTGTTAGTATAGAAAAATCTACCTACAGTTACTCGTTTTTCAAAAACTAATGCAAAGACTGGTTCTACACCGTTAGAACAATCTGCTATCATAGAGAGAGTCCCAGTGGGTGCTATAGTGGTAGTCCAAGCATTACGAATTCCGTATTTTTGAATTTTTTCAATTAAAGAATCCCAATCATAAGAATGATTTTGTTTCGATATTTCATAATAGCCCGCTACAGGAAGTTTTTCTGTTACATACTCACTTTTTTTGAATAATGGAAACGAGCCTCTTGATTTAGCAATTGCTACACTTTCTTCCATACTATAATAAGTTAATGTTTCAGCAAGTTTATTCATGAATTCGTACCCTTCTTGAGAAGTATAAGGAATGCGTAATGAAAATAAAAGATCAGCTATTCCCATGATTCCTAAACCTATTCTTCGTGTAAGTTTTGTATTATAGTCTATTTCATCAACAGGATATTTATTAGCATCTATAACATTATCTAAGAATCTGGATGAAATTCTTATAGCTTGTTCGTATCTAGGCCAATCAAATTCATACATTCCATCTGCCTTGCGTTTTACAAAATTTGATAAATTAATCGATCCAAGATTACAAGATTCGTATGGATATAATGATTGTTCTCCACAAGGGTTAGTAGCTCTAAGGGGTCCTTCTTTAGCTTTGATACATGGATTGTATTTATTTATGTTGTCAAAGAAGATAATACCTGGCTCCGCACTCTTCCACGCACTTAATGATATAAGATCGATTAGTTGATGTGAGTCTATCTGTTTAAGAGGCTCACGAGTTCGTGGATTTCTAAGAGTATATTTATTATTATTATTAGTATTAGTATTAGTATTAATAAGTGTCTTCCAAAAATCTTCCCATAATCCAACGCTGACATTAAAATTTTCAAAAACACCAGGTTTTGTTTTTGCAGTAATAAACTTTTCAATGTCTGGATGCCAAACTTCCAGTATCCCCATATTTGCTCCACGTCTTTTGCCACCTTGTTTGACGACATCTGTAATCGTATCTATAATACGCATAAAGGAGGCAGGACCAGAAGCGACTCCTGAAGTAGATGCAACTATATCACCTTCTGGTCTCAAATCAGAATAATTAATTCCTACCCCACCGCCAGATTTAAAAATCATAGCGGCATCAGAAGATGTTTTCATGATTTTTTCCATGTCATCAGGCATATCCAAAACAAAACAGGCAGAAAGTTGTCCTAAACGGGCACCTGCATTCATTAATGTAGGCGTATTAGGAAGAAAATCTTTGGATACCATTAAACCATAATATTCCTTTATCCGATCCTCATAATAGCTAAACCTTCCTTGGAAAATTAATTTTAAAAGATCTTTAAAGGACGTTTTCATCTGTCCCTTCGTAGCTAACTGTGTATATAATCGAATAATTGATTCAAAATGATATTTGTTCAAATAATACGATCCTATCTTTAGTTTTAGGTCAAAGTCACTTATTTTATCATAATAATGAGTAGCTTCTGAAATATTTTGATCATATCCACCAGCTAGATCAAAGATAAGAGGGTCATGTAAGATGTCAGGAATAGCCACAAGAATCGCAACACGTTCAAACATTTGCTTAGGAGATTCAATGATTTCATTATTCTCATTTCTTAAAAGATAACGTGAAGATAAGACACGTAGAGAATTTATATCAAAATCCTTATCAATTTCATCAAGATTTTTCTTATTTAGGATTTTAATTTTATCTTCTCTTATTTTCCTTCTTTCGTGTCTATAAAGAATGTAAGCTTTTGCAGTATCCGATAATCCCTCTTCAATAAGAATTGACTCAACAATATCTTGAACATCCTCAACGCTAGGTATGAAAGATTTATCAAATGAAGTACTATTGAGTGTCATTTTTTTTAGCACTTTATTAACTAGTTCCTCGGCTAATGGAAAATTAGCTTTGCCTGTTGCTATCAAAGCTTTATAAATTGCCTGTGCTATCTTTGATTCATCAAAATTGACTACTCTACCGTCTCGTTTTTTTATTTTAAATACCGCTTTATTTTTAGTTTTATCTATTTCTGATACTCCCATACAACTCGCCGTCCAATTTCAATTTATATCTTAAATGATATAACACTTAAATTTTATTATTATGCAACATAATTAGCTAAAAATTCTATCAATAAATTACTTTAATTGAATCTTTATAATAGTACATAATAATCTAACTGAAAATAATTTGTTAAATTGTTTAATTTGTTAAATCGATTTGTTTTTGTTAACGTAACGTGACTAAGTTCAAGAAAAAATAATAGAAGAAAAATTAGGTTAAAATAGAAGAAATTTTATAAGATTCGCAATTCTTACAAATTTTTAAATCCGCGATAAAAAAACGTTCTCCACAAATATTACATATAAAGAAATTCTGAGTGAGATGAAAAAAGGGAAGATTAGCAGATGATTTAATAACCTTTTTTACATCATCAATGTTACTAATATTAGTGATATCCAAATCAATAGAGACACCTCCTTTTAGAAGATCTTCAACCGATGAATAATATTCTATTATCGGATCTAAATCATGGGATTTTGAAACTATTTTTTCGCCATCGATAATTAATCCTTGAGAGTAGTTCATATTTTTGTCATTATTAATCGTTAATGATTTTCCATATTTCTCAATATCCAAATCTTTAAATCGAAAGGTACTATCGTCTTTTAATATTGTTATCTTAATTTCTGCATTACCTGGATTTTCTTTGCTCTTCTCATTGATTATATCAACCGCAGTCTGAATGACCTTTTTTATCACATTATGACCGTTATTTTCAGGTTGATATCCCAAAATATCGTAAACAGCTTCCTGAATTCCTACTAAATTAACCATAGCATCAATTTTTCCCAGTTGCAAATTAGATGTCGTTTGACTAACTATAGGAATTGTTCCATTTTGAATAAGATTCAAAATTGAGAGAAAGCGCTGTGTAATTATCGAAAGAAGAGGCTTTAGTAATAGTGCCAATCGGGCCCTGAAATATGTTTCATCCTTATTTGATTGATATGCTATTCTTGGAAGATTAATTGATAACGATTGTAATATCACAACTGTACTTGTGTTTGGCATTTCTTCAGATTTACATAAACCATACCTTGCTCGAACTTTCTTCTTTGAAAATGATATTATTCCTCCAGATTTGGCAAGTTGTATAAGTTTATCTATGAAAGGATCGATATAAGTAATATCATCATAAACAAAGGAAAGAGCTATGGTAGGAATCGCTGTAATGGTTATATATTTTTCATAGCCCTCTAATAGTGAATTAACAATAGAAATATCATAATTACTTAATTTAATAGATAATGTAATGTGAGGAGAAAATGAACCATAGGAGGAGATAGTAGAGGTTAAAAAGAATATATTTTCTATATTATTTTTCAGAAGTGTGCCTGTTTCGCTTTTCTTTTGGATTAAGTCTAAAAATCCTTCAATAACAATTTCTCTTGAAGCTTCTCGGCTTAGTAAAGAAAGAATGATTGACACAATAGAGGATTGGGTTTGGATAGTATTAGATGGAAAGATCCTAGAGACTGTTAGATAGCGTCCTTTGATATCTTCAAAAATATCGATTATTGAATTAATATTAATAAAAATTGCATCTGGAACAATATTCCAGAATCCACTTTTACCTATATTGATCTCTCCAGTCAAGTGCATATCAACAATATCCTTTGGTAGTGAGCTGTTCAAAAGATATTCTGTAAAAATTGACTGTGATGTTTTAACAACCAGATCTGGAATTTCCATATTATTAGTACTTGTTTCATGAATAAGAGATATCATATCTGATGGAGGAAGGCCTAATCTAGCAAGCTTGTTTCTATAATCATCATATCCATGCTCAACTAATATTGAATTAGTCATTTCCCTTATAAGAGAAGAAGTAAGATACGAAGTTTGAAGTTTGTAAATTTTATTTTCTACCTCTTCGGTAATTTTATGTGCAAGTTCTAATGGCATATTAGCTTCTCTGACTAAAGATTGGATTATTTTATTAGAATCAAATTCTTCAATAGAGGGTTTGGTAGTCCTAACGTATAGTTTACCACTTTCAATGATAGATCTTTCTTCAATTTGACGTGCTAGGCTTAATACCAATTTACCAAGGTTAGTAATTGTATATCGTCTTTCTGCTTTATTAAGAGATACCAATGATTGACGTAGTAATTTTCTTAAATGATATGCAAACTTACCTGATTCTTTTTTAGATTTGAAACCTGCAAGAGATTTTAATTCAGAATAAGTCAAAGGCCCTTTTGAATAAAGAATTCTAAGAATGTCTATACGATTTGGGCTAGCCATAACCGAAAATATCATTCTGACCCTTCGCGAGGCGGATTCTAGAATACTTCCACGTTTGGATCCTGTCTTGTTAACTATTTGTGATTGTACTCGCTCCATTGCACCGGTTATGAATAACATGTAATTAAAACTACTTTGTAAAGTTTTTTATACAATTGATATAAGTGATAGTGATCAGTACAATCTTTGATTTAAGCTTCTAATAATACTTTGGAGTTTTTAGTTAAGAGTTCATTTTTCTTTGAAGAATATTTAGCATTATTGTTAATGCTATTAGGTATATCTGGGAGCTTTGACTTTGTTTCTTCTTCCATGATATTTTGTACTTCATTAAGAATTTCCAGTGCATCAGAATTAACCGGGATGGAGAGATTATCAATATTCACATTTACATTTGCTTGGATCAATACATCTGAAGTTAATGTTGTCATCTCTGAAATAATACTAGTAGCAACGGGTACTGTTTTAGTTATATCATCCTTTACTTCCTTAACTGTTTCGATCATTGGATTAATAGTTTCCAGGATTTCAGCAAATTCGGATACGGTAGAAAATCTTATTACTATGACTTCTAAACTCATCAATAGTTTTTGGGTTGTTTGTTTAATTTTTCTAATATTCGCTAATTCATTTGCTAATGTTTTTGCACGTATATTATCACCATTTTTTATATTTATAACTACTTTATTACGTAAATCAGCATCTAAGGTATTAAATCGGCTATCTAGTATCCTCAGCTTTGCAAGTTGATTGTTAACAATGGTACTTGCATTAGATAGCTTTGTCTTTAACTGAGGATAGTTTTCCATAAGTTTTTTAATAAATAATAGAATGTTAAGGTTAGAGTTAATCTAACTAGACAAATTGATTTCATAAAGTTTAGTTCGATATTAAAGCTAATTATAAAATTAAATATTTAAAAAGATCAAAGTTTTTTCAAAACTAATCCATGTTTCTCATCAAACCCTTTGACTTTAATTTTGGATCCAATAGGTAGATCTGAGGGTTTTTTGATATTAGGTAAAAATCCCGAAGCCCGAAGTAAAATATCATCTAGAGTGAAAATAACCCAAGCATAACTATCTACATCCTCAAATCCTTCAGGAGGTACTGTATGAATAGTAAATGTATTTACAGAACCTCTCCCTGGATATTCGATTAGATTAAATTTTTTACCATGACATTTTTCACAATATAATATCGTAGCGAGCATTATGGTATTACAATCATTACATTTCCTTGCTAATATCTTGGAGTTCTGCGCAGATGCAATAAATTTTTCTCTAACTCCTATATTATTGGGATTGTTCATGTGGATTAATTCACCTTTTTAAATATGTGAACAGCAGCGCTAGCACCAGTCGCACCAAAATTATGAGTTAAAGCAATTTCTGCATTTTTAATAGTTCTTTTTCCAGCTTGTCCAGAGAACTGTTCAAACACTTCAACAATTTGACCAATTCCGGTCGCTCCGATAGGATGACCTTTTGATTTCAACCCTCCTGATGGGTTAATTGGAATCCTTCCTTTTCTGGAGGTAGCTCCCTCTCGAATTTCTCTTGCTGCTTTACCTTTCTGAAAAAAACCTAGATCTTCTACATCTATTATTTCTGCAATTGTAAAACAATCGTGAACTTCAGCAAAGTCTACATCATGAGCAGATATTCCAGCCATTTTATAGGCTTGATTAGCCGCAATAACTGTACCTGGAATAGTTGATATATCATTTCTACCTTGAACTGCAGCAGGAGAGCCTCCTCTGCCCGATCCAATAACTTGAATATATGGTTTCCCACTTTTTTTGGCAAAATTTTCATTGCAGAGAATTACTGCAGAGGCACCATCTGAAAATGGACAACAATCATATAATTTTAATGGAGAAGCGACTACAGGTGAATTAAGCACATCTTCAACAGATATCTTTTTCCGTACATGCGCCTTAGGATTTAACAGTCCATTTTCATGGTTTTTTACAGCAACATGAGCTAAATCTTCTTCATCGGCTTTATACTTCGTCATATATGCTCGTGCAATGGAAGCAAACAAGCCAGGGAACGAGGCACCATTCCCACCTTCATAAAAGAAATCAGAACAATAGGAAAACAGAGTTGTACTCTGATTAGTTCCAGTATGAGTTATTTTTTCAACCCCTAAAGCCAACACACAGTCATAAAATCCTGCACGTATATTTGCAAATGCTTCTCTAAACATCACCGACCCCGATCCACAGGCTGATTCAATAGTCAAACCTGGAACATGAGAAATTCCTAAATTGCTCATAATAACTGGAGCCATATGTACTTGTTTATCGGCAACACCAAAAACATTTGAGATATATCCTGCTTGAATATCTCTGGGGGATAACCCTGCCGATTCAATTGCATCAACTGATGCAGTAAGGGCTATTTCTATAATACTCTCATTAAGCCTACCATACTTAGTACTACCAGCTCCTAAAATACAAACATTCTCCACAGCATAAATTATTGGGTTATATTATAAAAAGGTTAGACTGCTCAGATACATATTGATCGTATTTGATAGCAAATATATGAATTTGAATATATCATTAATATTTATTATCAATTTATAATTTGTTTAATAAGTTTGTAAGTATTTATTAAAGATATAAAAAATATAAAAATGATGAAGAAGGATTTTAAAAAAACTCATGCTCACAGTGAAAAGAGGTCTCGTAGCAAAAAGATAGCAAAATTAGAGAGAAGACTTAGAAAAAAACCCAAATACTAAAGAGTGATGTTATTCTTGGTGTGTAAGATAAATAAATAAATAAATAAAGAAACCATTTACCACAATTAGTTTGAATAAAAATAGGGAAAAAAAGAAAGTTACGAAAAAGGGAGTTATCTTAACTACATTGATTATTATCGGAATTGTAGGAGCTAGTTTTATTGTTTATCTGGTACCTTGATTCTGCTATATTACTTTACATATGGATAATGAAAAAAATTACACTGTTTCGTTTCTTGAAATAGGTAAATTATCCTATATCAACTGACATTAGGTTTCATTTCTAAACAGAGATTATAATTAAAAGATATCAAATTTAGTTTCTTGACTTTAATTATATTTAGTGAAATTAATCCAATACTAAAATTAATAGTTAATGAAACAATTCTATCATAAATATAACATAACGGATATGTTCATTTAAAATTCACATAACAATAGAAATATTTTCAAAATATGACTTTTTAATCTGCTTCTATCCAATTTTTCTTCAGTATAGAAATGTCGTTAAGACCATATGATTAATTTTTTATCAAACTAAGATACAAAGCAGTGATAATGTAAAAATGAGAAAATTAACTTTTACAAGCGGTTAAAGGCAAATAGATTATATAGATTTTTAAATTATGAAATGTAAAATAAATGATAATAATAGTAAATAAAATATGCATGAATTTTCTTCACATTAAAAGATATTTTTTTAAATGTGACATAAAAATTAATATTCTTTTTCTCTTTCTCATTAGAAAATTTTTTTATTGCAATATTGGCATTTATAAAAACGTTCGTGGATTAAAGTTGTTTCTCGCGATATTTGGTTGATAAAATTATAAATTAATAATGGTACCTCAAATGGAATTTATATATTGTTACACTTTCACTTTGGCTATTCAGTTCTCTTGCTTAACAGTGAAATTGATCTTTAAATCACATTCACCTTCAAGATTTAATGAATAAAAAAGAGATAATTGACTTGAATAATGCTTATAGTATTATGAGCCATTTATGGATGGCGCCGGGAGAGGGATTCGAACCCTCGGGACCTTTCGGTCACAAGCTTTCTTGACTATTCCAGGCTTGCGCCCTACCAGGCTAGGCGACCCCGGCACTAAATCTGGTTAAATTATAATAAAAGAATAAAGTGGAAAATATAATCTATTGGATAAGCGTTTTTTAATGTTAATTTTTGCTTTAATTATTAATTATGATAAAATAAAAATAGGGTATTAGGAAATTTTTCTATGGATAATGAATAGTGCAGAAATTTCTCAATATTGTAAAAGAAACAACCATATAGAATGTTCTGATTGTATGTGTAACTGTCATATACCAGGGACGATGGAAAATCTTGCAAAAAAGATTGCTAAATTAGATAAAAAGACTCCTGGAATAGGAGAAACTATTTAATTTAATTCATCGTATAGAAAGTTTTGCTTAGATAATTCATATCCCTTCAGTATTATCTACTATTTATAAATTCTTAACGCCAACCTTTAGGATACGTATTTGGTTTCATAATGAGCCGCTTCATGGTAAAAGAAATACCATTTTTATTAGAAACAATTTCATTTATATTCATTAGAGACTGGGCTAGTCCTACTATTTCCCCTTTTAAAGTGTATATAGCTACCAAATCATCCTTTTGAATTGATGGTGAAATTTCAGAAATTCCAGGGATAGCTAATTGTGCACCGTGACAAAGAGCGTCTACTGCTGTATCTCTAATAACAACTGCTGGGAGTTCCTTAAAGCATATCTCAATAGGTTTTATCACATTCCTCAGATTTCCTTCGTCATTTTTTTCTTTATATAGATAAAAAGCATTGTACAAATCATGAAGTTTGATTAGTCCATCTCTTTCAAAGAAATGACTGACTCTAGTACGACGAAGTTCAACCATAGTAGCTCCTGAACCGATAATTTCACCAATATCATAAATTAACTTTCTTATATATGTCCCAGCTTGACATAATATTCGAAGCAGAATAAGTTTCTCGTTTTCTTCTACGTATTCTATTTCGTGGATTCTACGTATTCGTGTCATTCTCTTTACTGATGATCGCTGTGGAGGCCTTTGGTAAATGTCGCCATGAAACTCCAATAAAACTTTTTCAAGAATGTGTCTATCAAAATTTGAGTGAATTCTAGCAATAGAATAGTATTCCTTTGGTCCTAACAACAAAATTGAAAGTGCTTTAGTACTCTCTCCCAATCCCATTGGCAGTAAACCTGTCGCTCCAGGATCTAATGTGCCGCTATGACCTGATTTCTCTATATTCAATATCCTTTTGACCCAGGAGGCCACTTCATGACTAGTTGGCCCTGAAGGCTTATCTATCAATATTAAACCATAATCAAATAATATGGGGATGGGCCGATTATATGGAGAATGACCATATCTGTTATCCGTTACACTCTCTGATAATTGAATTAAATTATCAAATTGAATGAGGTTTTTAGTCCCTTGTAAATCCATTGTTAAAAATAATATTTAATGAAGATTAATAATTTTAATCTTTCATAATAAATAACCTAAATACGTAAATATTTTACTATTATTTTTGATATTAAAAGAAGTGAATCAAGATTAAGTAAATCAGTATCTAAAACAAAATCAAAAACAGAAAGATCTTTTCCAAACTCATACCCATACAAATTATTGTATATACGTACATTATTATCATCGCGTTGTTGAATAACGTCTCGTGCTTGTTTGAGATTTAAGCTATCTCTCTTAGCCATTCTTTTTATTCTATTACTTCTTGAACCCTTTAACCAGATTTTAATTGATTCTGGTACTAACCATGGCAATGTATAACTAGTTACTACAACTTTTCCCATTCTTACTATTTCTACCAATTTCCTATCTACTTCAATATCAAAATAAGAATTGGATTCTCTTTCTTCCATAAAATTTTTTGCTTCCTCTGTATCCCACCAATCATTTCCAGATACTAAATAACCTTTTTCTGCAGCCAACATTTTTAATACATCCCCGCCATTGTAATGTTTGTACCCAAACTCTTTCGCTAATTCTGTAGCAATAGTTGTTTTCCCTACCGCTGGCCATCCTGATATTACAATACTATTTAATATTTTATTTTTGTAATTAGATCTAATCATTTATGTCATGCTTGGAAGTGAAGTTTTGGTTATTTTAGCGACAAGGCCACTAGTTCCGAGTGAAGTAATAAGAAACCATCCCCATAAAAAAACTTCACCAGGGATATTGCAGACACCTTTGGGCTGACCATTTTCATCAAGTACAGTATCTTTTTGTACATTTTCATCTGTACACATGATATAAGGAATTTGGAGTGGTGAAAGGGCTACTGTTTGACCGAAAATTGAGGGAAATACAAGAATCCAAAGCATAAATGAAGGTATCATATAAAGCATCATAGGTCGCATTTGTTGTTGTTGCATTTCTAAACTCATTTTATTCACATAGGCTTGCTTTTTCTTTAACTCACTAATTCTAACTTTATCTTGTTTTCTAATGGCATCGGTATATTCTTTTCTCCATTCATTTGTTTCTTTCATCACTTTTGATAGTCTATCAATGTCAGTAGTCTTTTTTCTCAGAATCGCAAATGCAAAATTTAACCCAATTGATATTAGAGCAGCTACAATCATAGCCGAAAATAGATCTGGAAAGATCGGATGTTTGGTATATGCTGGAGCAAGTCCAGGAATCTGTAAAATAAGATCACTTAAATACATATTTGTTTTTTTTCATGTGTCCAATATTAATGAAACCATTTTTTGAGTACAGTCTGTCAAAGACCCCTCATGATTCGCAAGAATTTTAAAAGGTGCTCCTGAGATTATGGAACAGCAAGAAATCAGCATTTTGGAAACGTCAATTTCATTTTTTATCGACTCCATTGAAATTATATCTCTAACTCTGGTAGAATCATTTTGTCTTCTATGATAAATTTCCTCTGGATTTGCAATTATTAATATCAGATGAGTAGGTTTCATATTGTTTAATAGATCCGCCGGTAACCCTGGGTAGTATCCGTCTTTAGTGTTTATAAATAAATGAGTATCAATTATTACCACGTCAGAATGTATTTGTGAAATTTTGGTGGCAGCTAGGTTCTGTAATTTTTTCTGGTCGTCAATAGACAGGCGGCGTATTTCATCTCTATTTTGAATGTTCAATTTTTTTGCCTCTTCTAACATTATCTTTCCAAATTCTGCCAGATTAGTTTTGATACCTGTTTGTTCTAATGTATTTTTTACACTAGAAACAACAGTAGTTTTGCCTACCCCTGGTATACCAACTACAATTATACGTTTAGTCTTTTCTTCCAATTAAAGCCGCCAATTTTGGCATAGTAGTATCAACCTTTTCTCTGATCAACAAATTATAGTAGTTAACTAAAATATCTACCATTAACAACAAGCCGATACCACCACCAAAAAGACCAAGCACATCCGAAACAGATGCCAATAGTCCTATTGCAACACCACCAATTATGGTTACAGATGGAATATATTTATCCAAAACATTTTGAACAGAATTTTGTGATCTTCTAAAACCGGGTATTTGAACATCTGCGTCCAAAAGATTTTTGGCAGCAGCTTTTGCTGAAAGTCCTCCCAGTTCTACCCATAGTCTACCAAATACAGTAACAATAGCCGTCACAAAGATAATATTCGTTACAGCCCGTATTGGATCTTGAGCAACTATATCTAATCCTCTGGGAGTACTCAAAAAGTATAACAATCCACCGGTAGGAGTCTGTTGTTGGCCTGGATCAAACTGAGCTATCCAGTTAAAAAATGGATTGTCATTTTGTGGATTATAATTTGCCCATAACATTTGGCCCATAAACATAGCATTGGCGATCAAAGCAGTAGATAAAATGACTGGTATATTAGATACATAAAGAAGTTTTATTGGATAAACTGCTGTAAAGCCTCTATACTTGGTTGAAACAATTGGAATATCAATATGAATTCCCTGCGTGTATACTAGAAGGGCCAAGACACCTCCAGTCAAAATGAAGGTAAATACACTCGGTAACTGACCACTTCTAAAGAAAGTATCCGAAATATCTCCAGTAGCTGCAGAATCAATTATAAACGGGATAATTCCAACAGGGCCATCAGGTCCAGCAACAGGACTAAATACACTCCATAAGATTGTTTGAGCCACACCGGCCATAATAAACAAACTTATACCTGATCCTAACCCCCAACCCTTTTGGATTAATTCGTCTAATAGCATTACAATAAGACTCGTAAATATCAATTGTGCTATCAAAATCGGTACAAAGTCAGGTGATGCAACTAATGGTCCATACACACTTGCTCCATATAGACCTCCCTCTGCAATAATAACAATAATAGTTACAATTTTAGTTGCAGAAGTAAAAAGGGCTCGATCGTCAGGATTTTTGAAGTTTAATTTTAAAATATCTGATCCCTTAAGCAATTGCATAAGTAATCCAGCAGTTACAATAGGACCTATTCCCAGTTCTAGTATGGTTCCCTGTTGTGCTGCAAAAATGACACGTGCAAATGCAAGAAAATCAAACTGAGGTTCATCAGTAACACCATACAGAGGAACCTGACCCATTACCAAGTACGCAAAAACAGCTATTCCACACCAAACAAATTTTTCTGTTAAGGATATTTTCTTCTTAGGTTTTTCTACTTGAGGAATATATCGAGATATTGTCTTTATTGATTTTCTAATAAAACCTTCATTCTGAACTGTGTTCATTGGAAATTACATTTCCTCCAATTGCTTTAATTTTCTCAACTGCACGTCGGGAAATTTGCTCGACCTTTACAGTCATTTTCGTTGTAACCCGTCCTCCTCCTAACAACTTATTGATTCCAAGGGTGGTTAAATCTAAAGTTTGATTTTCAGTAGATTCATTTTTGTTATGTTTAAAGTATAATAAATCCAAATCTCTTAAATTTGCCCATTTTTTTACATTAATTTTATGATGAGATTTAGACTGAGGATGTCCAAAATGATCTGGCTCTTCAATAACGGTACGTATCCAGAAATGTTTATGTTTACCTGCTTGGCCTACACCACCTCTGGAACCGGATTGCCTATGTTGACCAATTTGTCCCCATCCACAGTATCGTGTTCCACGTTGTCTCCTACTTTTTCGTAGCCTAGTAGCCATAATCAAGACTCCTCAATTTATTTTTATGAATAGAAAAGATTAGCGAAATCATCATCATTCTTGCATAAATAAAATTTTGTAGTATTTATATCATTCTCCTTACTAGATCAATCAATTCGTTGTTCTCTCCAAGAGTTCCTTTCTGAGTATATTGAGTTTTTGTCTTTCTCTTGAATCCACCTCTAGGTGGATTTAATGAAAACCAAGGTTTCAAATCTTCTAATTCAGATAAACTAATATTATTTTTATGAATTGCGTTAGCTAAATCATCGATAGTTTTATAATTGGATGGAAGACCCGAATTCTTTAGTGGATGTAATCCTTTCTTTCTCCCTCTTTTTTCCAAGAGTTCTTTAATAATGGACTCATCAACCGATTTCCATGCAACAATGTCTTTCACTTTACGTAACATTCCTAAAGTTTGATTGTTCTCTGTAACTATTGTTGCATTAAACTTTTTTCTTAAGTTTAGATTTTCTAAAGTTTTTTCTGCCCAACTTGGAATATTAACTATTCCCCGAATTCTAATAACTAAATAGACCATATTTCATCATTAACCTGCGGTGTATGTACTTCTTAAAGCATTGAATATAGCTTTTGTTGTTGAAGCCATAGTATTTGTTGAACCATAGGATTTTGTCCAAGCATCTTTTAGTCCAGCCAATTTTAATAGTTTTTTAATATCTTCTCCCGCTACCAAACCCAATCCTCTAGGGCCAGGTAATATCTCAAGCGTTACACTTCCACCCTTCCCAGATACCTGGAATGGAATGGAATGTAATTGATTACATCTACATTCCCAACTACCACATCCCAGTTTAATTGGAATAACATTTAGATAAGACGCGGTAGTGGCCTTGTCAATTGCATTTCGCATTTGTGCCGCCTTCCCTTTACCTATTCCAAACCACCCAGCCTCATTTCCTACAGCAACCAATGCATCAAATCTAGTCATTTCCCCAGCATCAGTTTGTTTTTGAACAATTCCTACATGTACTACTTGGCTTTTCATATCAGGAAGTAATTGTTTTACAATTTCAGATTCTTGGATTCGCATTCCATTTTCAAAAACTTGTTCCATAGAAGATATCTTGCCACCTGCAACAAGCATACCTAATGTTGTCCTAGGTTTCCATTCTATTTGTTTTTCTTCTCTACGAAATTGGTGACTCATTTATTTAGTCCCTCTTCTTTGGTTTGATCTACGTTCTCGTCTTTAGTTTTATTAGACTTGGTCACATTACTATTTTCATTTTGTATAAAATTTTGAACATCTATATTCATTATTTTTTCTTTACACTCCTCAAAATGACTTTTATAATTCTCAGGATTTAAACCATTTTTTATAATAGTGGAAAATCTTTTATTATAAGTTTCTGCATCAGACTTTAAAGATGATGCGTAAGCAGATATATGTTCACCAGAAATTCGTTCAGAGCTTGGAAAAGAGTCTTCAGATGATGGTATCTCGATTCCACCGTCTATTAGCCCTTTTAAACAGGCAGATATCCTTTCAGTAAATGTATCTTTGCCTGTATAAAGTATAGCATTATCAATTCCCTTAAAAATCCCTTTTTTTCCTAATAATAACCCTGTTAAATAACAAGCAGGAAGAGAATTTAAAGAACCTTTCCAACCAAATTTTGGTAAATTAGTACTATGAGCAGATGTGATTACCTTATCACCACTAATAGATGGTTCTAATATTTGGGTTAAAATATTTTGATTTGTAACTTTTATAGTTATAAACCTCTTTTTACTTAATAATAACGATGAGCGTTTATGATAATTAGTTTTTCTTTCTCTAATTCTCTTTAAAGTATGTACATAATTCATTACTGTTCTTTCTCCAATTCTTTTTGATAATAAATGCAGAATTTTACAAGCACTTATAAACGTTCTATTAGTAATTTTTTTTTATGTTAATTAATTTTTTTTATATTGCTCATTCTATTAGCAATCAATGCAGCGAATGAACCGGCTCCTATTCCATTATCTATATTTACTACAGTTAATCCAAGTGCACAGCTTTGAAGCATTGAAGATAAAGCAGCAATACCATTAGAACCAAATCCATAACCAACTGAAGTAGGAACTCCGATAACAGGTACATTTACCAATGAGCATACCAAAGAGGCTAAAGCACCCTCCATACCTGCAACAACAACTATGGCTTGCACATTTTCGGATATCATCCTTTCTAGTGTTGGAAATAGTCTATGAATTCCTGCTATACCAATATCATATGAAATAATTGAGTCACAATTCATTGCTTTAGCCATTAACCTTGCCTCTTCTGCTATACCGATATCAGAGGTACCCCCTGAAATAATTCCTATTTTATATTCATAATATTTAAATTGTGTAATATTTGATAAGAAAATAGTAGAGCTACTTCTACCAATTTCAACATATAAGTTCTTCTTTTTTACAAAGCTTATTAATTTTTTAATATGTTCCTTTTTGACCTTGCTTACAACTACTGTTTTATTTTTTTTTAATATATTTAAAATTATTTTTTCTAGATCAAGATAATCTTTATTTGCTGCATATATTACTTCGGGAATTCCCTTTCGATAATTTCTATTAATATCCAATTTTGCAATATTTTTTCCTACATTGCAGATATAAGAAAAGGTAACTCTTCGTTTAAGCTCATTAATTGATATATTTCCATTATTATACTGACTTAATAATTCTTCGAATTCCATTATGTTATTTTTGGTTAATCAAGTTAATTGCTTCTCTTACACTTGTAACTCCTAAATCAAAAGTTTTTCTTTCATATTCGTTTAATTCTAGTTCAATTATCTTTTCTATTCCATTGGATCCCAATACGACAGGAACTCCTATACATAAATCAGAAATCCCATATTCTCCATCCAGATAGGCCGAAACAGGAATTACTTCTTTTTTGTTTTTTTTCATACATTCAATCATTGTTGCAACTGCATTTCCAGGTGCATAGACTGTCGCGCCTTTTAATGCTATAACTTCTGCAGCAACTTTTTTTGTTTTGTCAAAAAGTTCTTGAGTTTTTTCTTTAGACAAAAATTCACTTATGGGAATTCCCCCAATTGAAGAAAATCGTATTAAAGGTAACATATTCTCACCATGTTCGCTTATCACCATTGCTTGGATTGATGCCCTGGAGCAACCACTAGCATCATGAATGTAACTTTTGAATCTTGATAAATCCAACATACCTCCCATTCCAATTACCTTATTTTTATTGAATTTTGTAGTTTTTAAAGCCAAATAAGTCATAGGATCAAGTGGATTAGTAACAACAACTAATGTTGCATTGTTTGCATGTTTTGAAATTTGATTGGCAACATCTTTTACAATACTAGCATTTTTATTTAACAAGTCCATTCTTGTCATTCCAGGTTTTCTTCCCATACCTGCTACCAGAACAATAAAATCAGAATTCTTCATTTCCTCATAGCTATTTGAGCCTTTTATTTGAGAATCCAGTCCAAGTTCAGATAATTGGTGGTTAATGTCCATTGCTTCACCTTGTGGAAGACCCTCTATTACATCCAAAAGTAGAATATCATCAAGTTCTCTTAATCCACAATTTAACGCCACAGCTGCACCTACTTTTCCAGATCCCACTATTGTAATTGTCATAAAGTGGAATTATTTCTGGATAAATTATAGTTTACTAAAAAATTTAAAAGTATAATTGTATGTTGGGAATAAATGAAAGAGATTGCATTGATAAACATCTTGATAAAACAAGTAATTTTAATTTATGTTTGATTATTAATATAATGTCTAAAGTTGTCAAAAATTTCTATCATTGATGCTCAGATTGCTGGTTTATCAGGGGATATGCTGTTATCTGCATTGATAGATTTAGGAGCAGATAAAAAAAAGGTAATTGATTCAATATACAGTTGTGAAAACATTATTCAAGGAAGCAAAATAAAAGATGTCAGGTTTGAGAAGGTTAATTCTAATGGATTTGCTGCAACCAGATTCTATTTTGAATATAAAGATGAAATTCTGGAAAGAAAAGGAATCGAAATAATTAAGAATATATCCCAATACACAGAATATTTAGATTTAAAACCTCGTTCTAAGTCTTTTATTATGGAATCCATAAAGACTTTGATAGATGCAGAAGCAAAAATTCACGGAGAACCATTAGATCAAGTCTATCTCCATGAAGCTTCAAGTATTGATACTTTTGTTGATTTAATAGGATGTGCAATTGCATTAGAAGATTTAAAGATTTTTGATTCGAAAATATTATCTACTTATATATCTATAGGTAATGGTTTAACTACTTTCTCACATGGTACTATTCCGAATCCTACAAATGCAATTCTAGAAATTTTTAGAGGAAAGTCATTTGTTTTAACCGGCAATGATCAAGGAGAATTAACTACTCCCACTGGAGCAGCAATGTTAGTTAATCTATCCTCTGAATGTATTAGATATTATCCGCCTATTATTCCAGAAAGAGTAGGTCTGGGAGCAGGTCATAGAAAACTAAAAGATAGACCCAATGTTCTTAGGATAGTTACAGGAAAAGATCCTGTTATCCCTTATATAAATAATGAAAAAATGTTTTTAATTGAAACAAATATAGATGACGTAGATGGAGAAATTATTGGTAATTTAATAGAAGTTTTGATGAAAGAAGGTGCACTAGATGTAACAATTGTTCCAGGTATAACCAAGAAAAATCGACCTGTAAACATCATAAGAATTCTTTCCGACATAGTTAAGACTGATATTCTCATTGATAAGCTATTTAAAGAAACTGGAACTTCAGGAATAAGGATAAATGAAATTAATAGAATAACGTTAGAAAGGAACATAATAATTATAGAGGTAGCTATTAATTATTCCAAGTATGATATCAGAGTAAAAATAACAAGAGATTCATCTAATAACATAATAAATATCAAACCAGAATTTAATGATTTGAAGAAAATAGCGGAAATTGAAGAGAGTTCATTAAAAGCAATTCAAGAATTAGTTATGTTCCAGATATTTAAAAAATTTAAGGCGAATAGTTATGAGTAGTAGAGAAAATATTTTACAATTAAAAGAGTGGTTTAAAAAGAATACAAAAGGAAATGTATTCATTGCATTATCAGGTGGGGTAGATAGTGCAGTAGTGGCATTAGCTGCAAAAAAAGCACTGGGTAAGAAAGCAATTGCTATTACTGCAAATTACAAAACTCTTGCATTATTTGAACTAGAAGATGCAAAGAGAGTGGCACATGAAATAGGAATAAAACATTTAATAATAGAGTATAATGAGTTGGAAGATGAGAATTTTGTAAAAAATGATATTAATAGATGTTATTACTGTAGAAAAAGTTTGGGAGAAAATATAAAAAGATATGAGAAGGACTACCAAGTAACGGACATAGTTGATGGTACTCATTTGGACGATATAAAGGACTACCGCCCTGGCTTGAAAGCGATAAGAGAATATAAAATTAAAAGTCCTTTATTAGAAAAAAAAATTGGAAAAAAAGAAATAAGAGAAATTGCTAGAAAATATAATATTAGTGTTGCAAATAAGCCTTCTAATTCATGTTTAGCATCTAGAATTCCGTATGGGAATAATATAACACAAGAAAAATTAAAAAAAATAGAAATAGCAGAAGAAAAAGTTAAGGAATTATTTAATATTAGTCATGTTAGAGTAAGGGATCATGGTGAAATAGCAAGAATAGAAATTGGAAGAGATGAAATGGAAAAAATGTTTAATAAATTAAAACTTTATCAGTTAGATCTAGAATTAAAGAATATTGGTTTCAAATATGCATCTTTAGATTTATACGGATATAGATCTGGAAAGCTAATCGTGATCAATGACTAACTTGATTCAAAATAAATCTAATAGTCATTTAATATATCTAGATCATGCTGCATCAACTCCTGTACTACAGGAAATAATTAATGAAATGATACCATATCTAGGAGACTTATATGGTAACCCCTCTTCAATTCATACCTATGGAATAAAATCAAAGATTGCAATTCAAATTGCTAGAAGGAGAGTTGCGTTTCTTATAGGTGCTAAACCAAAAGAAATTTTTTTTACATCTGGTGGAACTGAGTCTGATAATTTAGCTTTGAAAGGAATAAGCAAAAGTATTAGAAATTATCAAAATAAAAAAAATCATATAATTACTAGTTCAATTGAACACGATGCAATATTAGAAACGTGTCATTATTTAGAAAAAAACGGCTTTACCGTTACCTATCTAAATGTAAATAAAAAAGGTATTGTCGATAAAACTGAACTAAAAAACCATCTTACTGAAAAAACAGCGTTAGTCAGTATAATGCTAGCTAATAATGAAATTGGTGTTGTTCAACCAGTTAAAGAATTCTCAAATATTGTTCACGACTTTGACAAAGGGATAATATTTCATTCTGATGCAGTTCAAGCCGTTGGAAAAATACCTGTAAATGTTAAAGAATTGGATATCGATTCCTTATCATTGTCTTCCCATAAAATTAATGGACCAAAAGGAGTAGGTGCATTATACGTACGTGACAAGATAAATTTTGAGCCTTTGATGCAAGGAGGTGGACAGGAGTTAACCTACCGATCAGGTACTGAAAATGTTCCTGGTATTGTAGGTTTCGGAAAAGCATCGGAAATAAGCATGCTGAACTTAAAAGATAATTCTCAGTATTTGTATCATTTGAGGGATTTCTTGATTAATAGAATAAATGAGGAAATCTCTGGTAGAATGTTAAATGGCTCTCTTGAAAGTAGATTACCCAATAATGTTAATTTTACCTTTTTAGGGATAAATGGTGAAGATTTACTAATTAAATTAGATGAAGATGGAATCTTGGCATCTACAGGCTCTGCTTGCTCTGCCAACCTACAAAAAGAATCTCATGTTTTGAAAGCTATCGGTTTGAATCATGAGGAGATTTCCGGTTCAATTAGGTTTACATTAGGAATACAAAATACCAAGGAAGATATTGAAAAAACTATTAAGATTTTGAAACATAGAATTGCAGAGCTTCGAAAACTTTCGCCTATGCGATATAGATATAAAAAATAGAGTCAATTTTACATTTATTAAGTTTTAAATGTCTACTTGATTTAAAATTGTCTAAGTGATTAACTCATATTAATGAAAGTCAACTATCTCTTAATAATCCTCTATCTAATTTTTCAAAGAAGATTTGATGTGGATTCCACCTTTATTAAGTGCCTACAATAGATCATAGAGAGGAAAATATAATTAATAGAATTAGGAAGATCGACAATCTCTGAAATGATACAAAGCAGCGAAATCCTTTTTTGATATTAGCGAAAGAGAAAATAAGATTACATAATAGGGCTTTAGATCACCAGCTTAATGACCCAAGTCTTAATGGATCTTGTAAAGATAATTTTATATATAATAAATATTTTGAAATACGAAGCTACTTACTCTATTATTGCAACAATTTCATTTCGTGAGACCGTTGATCCTTCTTTTACTTTGATTTCCTTTATAGTACCCTCTTTATTAGACTTTATAGCAATTTGCATTTTCATAGATTCAAGGACTACAATAGGATCTCCTTCTTTTATTTTATCACCTTTTGAAACAGAGATCTTAACCACTCTACCAGGTATTTGGCTAGTTACGTTATTAGCTTGATATGTAGTACCTTTAGATTTTAATGTTTTTTCTATTATTTCTGTTATTTTTGAATGTTTCTTAATTTCAACTACTATTCCATCAATATAAATTTTATATTTTGTTTCCGTAGAAGGAAGTATTTTAACAGAATGATATGTATTTTCTAAAATAAATTCAAATTCATTGGATGTAGATTTTAAAAGTTTTAGATTATATTTCTGATCATCTATAACAAATAAAAGATCACCAGATCCTTTATTGTAAACTAATTCAGCATTAATTTTATTAGTATTACCTTCTATTTGAAATTTCATTAAAAAAAGCCTCCATCCATTGACTTTTGACTTCTATCTATTCGTTGACCTGAATAAGATTTTTTTACAAATTCGGATTGTAATAGAATTCCGGAAATTGCTGCATATGCTTTGTCTTTGTATTCCTGATCTCTTTTATGTTTCATCTTTTCGATTATATTATATTTTTCGATATAATCAGTAGAAATATTGCCGTTAACAAAATTTGATTCTTCTAAAATTGTTTTATGGATGGGTATAGTAGTATTTATTCCTTCAATGGTAAATTCCGATAAAGCATTCTTCATTCGTATGCGTGCTTCATTAAAGTCTCCGCCATAGGTAATTAATTTAGCAATTAGTGAATCGTAATACCCAGAAACATTACAACCAGGATAGAGATAAGTATCAACTCTCACGCCAGGGCCAGACGGAATATTACAATTTGGAACATATCCTACAGAAGGAGCGAAATCATAAAATGGGTCTTCTGAATTGATACGACATTCTATTGCAGAACCCTTTAATTCAAGATCCTGCTGTTTAAATGGTAATTCTTCCCCTTGAGCGACATGAATTTGTAACTTAACTAAATCCTTGCCGGTAACAATCTCGGTAATTGGATGTTCTACTTGCAATCTAGCATTAATTTCAATAAAATAAAAATTTCCTTCCGAATCAGCTAAAAATTCAGCTGTACCCGCATTTAGATAGTCAAGGGCAGTAGATGCACGAACGGCAATTTCGCCTACTTGCTCTCTTCTTTCCTTATTTACAACTGGAGAAGGAGACATTTCAATAAGTTTTTGGTGTCTTCTTTGAATAGAACATTCTCTTTCGAAAAGATGTCTACCATTTCCACTAGAATCTCTTAACAATTGAAATTCGATGTGTCTAATATTTGTTAGGTATTTTTCTATAAATATTGCAGATTTACCAAAGGCTGCTTGCGATTCATTCGACGCTAGTTCAAATTCTTGCCTAAGTTCTTTTTCACTGTTAACGAGTCTAATTCCCCGTCCTCCTCCTCCAAAAGCTGATTTTAGCATTACCGGATAAACTGCTTCCTTCGCTATTTCCACAGCTAATTCTATATCATCAACTACTCCATCACTTCCTGGCACGGTAGGAACTTCGGCTTTTTTCATGATTTCTTTACATTTCATTTTGTCACCTGCTAACTCCATCGCTCTTGCTGTTGGTCCTATAAAAATAATACCATTTTTCTTACATTCATCTGAAAAAACTTCATTCTCGGATAGAAATCCATAACCAGGGTGTATAGCATCGGCCCCAGAAGATTTTGCAATTTCAAGTATTTTGTCTATACGAAGATAACTTTCAGAAGCTTGTGAAGGCCCTAGTCTGTATGTTTCATCAGCTCGTTTAACATGTATTGATCTATTATCGTCATCTGAATAAACTGAAATTGATTTTATTCCCAACTCTTTGCATGCTCTTATAACACGGAGGGCAATCTCTCCACGATTTGCTATTAGGATGCTAGAAATCTTTGACATTCTCAAGTTCACCTATAAATTTATATTTCCATGCTTTTTCCATGGACCTATTTCTTTTTTTCCGGATAATGAGTCAAGGGCACCTATTATCATAGTTCTAGTTTCCATTGGATCAATGACCTGATCAATGATTCCTTTCTCTGCTGCAATATATGGATTAGCAAATTTTTTCCTAAATTCTTCTGCTAATTTCTTTTTAATTGTTTTTGCATCTAGAGAACTCTTGAGTTCTCTTCTATGAATTATTGTAATTGCTGCTTCTGGACCTAAAACAGCAATTTCAGCAGAGGGCCATGCAAAATTAATATCTGTTTTTAAGTTCTTACTTCCCATGGCAATATATGCTCCACCATACGCCTTTCCAATGATACAGGTAATTTTAGGTACTGAAGCCTCACAATAAGCATACAATAACTTACTACCATGTCTAATAATACCATTTTGCTCTTGATCGGTTCCTGGTAAATAACCAGGTGTATCAACTAATGTAATAATCGGAATATTAAAAGAATCGCAAAATCTAATGAATCTTGCTGCTTTATTAGAGGAATCAATATCTAAAACACCTGCTAAATACATAGGCTGGTTGGATACAATACCAACAGTTTTACCACCCATTCTTGCGAAGCCTACAACAATATTGGTTGCAAAAGTTTCGTGAATTTCAAAAAATTCTTTATCATCGATTATACTTGTTATGATTGATTTAATATCATATGGCTGATACGGATTTTCAGGTAGCATATCAATTAATGATGTATCCAGTCTATTTGGATCATCATTTGTCTCTAATAATGGTGGTTCTTGTAAATTGTTTTGAGGTAAAAAAGATATTAATTTTTTAATTTTCTCCATACATTCATACTCATTAGCTGCAACCATATGCGCTACTCCAGATTTTGTTGCGTGTGTAGAAGTTCCTCCGAGTTCTTCAAATGAGACCTCTTCACTTAAAACTTCCTTAACCACTTCTGGTCCAGTTACAAACATCTGACCTATATTTTCTACCATTATTACAAAATCCGTCATTGCTGGAGAATATACAGCACCACCAGCACAAGGACCAATGCTAGCAGTTATCTGAGGAATTATTCCAGAAGCGGTGCAATTCCTGTAAAATATATCACCGTAGCCATCTAAACTCATTACTCCTTCCTGAATCCTTGCTCCACCTGAATCAATAATTCCTATAAGAGGCGCACCTACTTTGATGGCTCTATCCATGATTTTTACAATTTTTTTAGATGCCATTTCTCCCAATGAACCACCCAAAACCGTAAAATCATATGCATATACAAAGATTTTTCTACCATTAATTGAACCAAATCCAGTTATTACTCCATCGCCATAGAATTTTTGAGTTTCTGGATCATCACTCCTATGAGTCACATATTTGTCCAATTCAAGAAAACTTCCTTCATCAAGAAGAAGATCAATTCTTTCTCTAGCTGTGAGTTTTCCTTTAGAATGTTGAGCATCAATCCTCTCTTTACCACCCCCCGATTCAGCTAAATTTTTCAATTCGTATAATTTCTTTAACTTATCTTCGTGCATGGCTTCAGCATTTATCGCGATAATCTAGTATATATATATAACAAAAAATACGGCTGTGTTAATTTAACGAAACAGTATTCCGTATGAATTTCCTATTCTAGTTTCTGTTATTACGATTTGTAAGAAACAGAATATCCACAATTATAGTTATGTATTCTTTGTTTTTGTAGTTTCTTGATCAGCCTGTGAAATACATCTCAATTACTAACAATTTTTAGAGATGAGAAAAAGGAATCATGTTGCTGTATGTAACTGGGTTTAGAGATTCACTTATTCCCGATATACAAAACCAAAAGAATAGTATGTTTCAAACCTATTTTAGTTAATATTAAACATTCTTACCAGTTTTAAAGAAGGCAGAGAATTTGTGCCTTTATTATTGATCAGACTATGGTTCAGACATGTTGTAAACATGTTTGGATATGGATTGGATTGCAATAGATCCTGTCCATCGTTAAACAGTGCTGGGAATCCATCTATCTGAAGAGAGCAACATGTTTGTAGCAGAAAAAAATTTTATTTGATCCCTTGTCTCCAAGTATAGGAAACATGCAATTTATACATAGATGGTGGTACGTGGTATCCGCAAGCATACGAATTTCTACCTCTACAAGATTGATTACATTCACCACCCGAAAAAGAGTCTAATTGATTGAAAGGGTAATGCAATATTTCAAGGATAGAACAGAATCTTTTGATTATTACTATCCATGTACTAAAAAAATAAATTGTGATCTGTCAAATGTATACAAGTGGGTTACTGTTTACCTATGCATACAATGGCAAAATAAAAATACAGTTCCATTCTTCAATGGATGCAAATGAATGTTAAATTAACACGACCAAAAATACTGATAAAATACGCTTTACGGGATGGAGATTATAAAAAATTTTATATAATTTAAATAGTTTTATCGTAAAAAAATAAATTTTACTCACGTAACTGGGATCGTCCCCCTTGCGCTCTTCTAAAAACATTCATACCAAGATTATAGTTTTCGAATAATGTTTTTAATGTCTCAATCTCATTAGACAATAATTCTATTTCATATTTATTTTCTTGTGGATTTTCTAACAATAGATCCAATTTTTGTTTTTTTTCGAATAGCAATTTTGCAATATTATGTTCATATTCACTTGACATTTTGATTATATTGCATTTATGAAGATTTTAATTTTGCTATCTTTTTTATTTTTTCATACATTATTTCATTATAGCTTAAATAAGATGCAGGATTTTCCAAACAGGACTTACACAAGAATATCGAATTTTCTTGACTTTCGTGATATAAAAATTCATTTAATAAAGAAATAGAAATATTATTAACACTTTTGCACAAAAAACACTGTAATTGTAATCCTGAATATTTCTCAACTTGTTCATTCGCCGTATCATTATTGTTATTGATCTTACAATCTAAGTGTTTGATTTGTTTTGTTGATTTCGACCATAAAGCATATTCACCAGTGGAAATTGGGTTTTTACAACTTTGACATTTTCCTTTAAATTTTACCAATAATTTTATCCAATCAGGTTCGCTCATATCGTTTAGACCTCAAAATTTCTTTCTGGATAATTTCTACAAATTTTTCATCTAACATGAGACTCGAAATCAAGTCATGAATATCTATTTTAAACTTATGAATAATTTCGAGCAGATAAGGATAAAATATCATTCCAAAAGTACTAGATGAAACGTGAAATGACAAAGATAACTTAGAAATCAAACTACGTAAAGGTACACCTCTAGAAAATACTTGACCCATTATAGGCCAACTAATTCCATATTGATGATAAGATATCATTTTATTTTGTATATTTTCATACAAAAGTTGAATTATTACATTATTCATATATCTTAATAAATTCCAGTTTCTATTTTTGTTTATCCGTGCAACATATAAATCAATTTGAGAAAGACTATCTAATAGGAGAGATAAATTAGCAATATCTAGATTAGAAGATACAATGCTTGTAAATAACGAATTGATAATATCCTTTCTTCGTTCTTCAGAAGATAAACCATATCTAGGATCAGGATATTTGCCATCTAAAGATAACAAAATTTTTTTAGCATCATCCTTTTTTGTACTTTGGAAAAATTCATTTAGACCTTCAGAAATATCGACTTTAAATGTTTCATGCACAAACTTGTCGTAGCCCATGCATTTGGATTGAGCTAGATTAAGCATTGTTCTTACATCACCATTACTTTTTTCTACTATCCATTTTTTATCATCAAAAGAGAGAGAATAACCTTGTTTAAATAATACATAATTTAAAAACATCATCAAGAGATTTGCAGATATATGTTGAAATTTAAATATTTTGCATAGTTTAGATAAGTTTTTTAATTTAATATTATTAGAATTGGCCACAAATATGATTGGAAAATTGGAGGCTTTTACAATATTGATAAGAATTTCGAGTCCGCCGCTATCTTCCCTTCCATAAATACCATCTACCTCATCAAAAAACAAAAGGATTTTTTTTCCAAATAGACTAGTGTTATTATAAAGAGGAGTTATTAATTTTTCTAATAGTGGACCGCTTCTTGTATCACTGGCATTTAATTCTATTAGATCATAGTTCAAAAGTGAAGATAATATTTTAACAATTGTTGTTTTCCCAACTCCTGGAGGTCCTATTAAAAGTAAAGGTTTGGTTCCAGGAAACCATTTTACCAACCATTTTAGTACATTAAGTCTAATTTCTTCATTGCCAATAATGTGTTCAAAATTTTTTGGTCGGTATATTTCTGTCCAATACATATTATATCAAAAGAATATACTAAATGAACTTCCGTGTGAGGGGATGAATAGTTCTTTCGAAATATTTAAAGAGATCTCGCTTGGTGATATCATGATACCAATATTGATTGTAATGGCTTACCGTAAGAAATAAAAATATTAAAAATGGTTTAAGTTCGAATTCTTCAGGAAGAAATTCCAGTGCAAGCTTTGCTTCATCCAGATATATCTCGCTTTTCTTAAGGGTAAGGTGAAAACCTTTTCTAACATCATTAGCAATAAGTGAATAATATAATGGCCAAGAAGGTATCTTAATTGAGCCTTCATTGATTGCATCTTGCATCTCATTTCCACAGCCTACCGATTCGCTTGCTTTTGACATTCCTAAATGATAAATTTCACTTAGTGGTGTCTGGTTTAAGGCCATATTTCTGCCAGCAGTACCCATAATGGAGCGGTATTTTTTATAACAACCAATCATAAGTTCATCAGTAATTGATTCAGGTTTCATCTTTAGTTTATGATCTATTAGTTGACCTATTCTAGCATCTTTAAATCCATCTTCAAAAGCCTTGAGAACTGAGTCACCTCCTTGGGAAATTTTTTCCCTTGCTATGTCCAAAATATATGGATTCATTAATCTATAGTCATCTAAATATTCCAGATCTTCATCTTTATCCATAATTCTATCCATAGGTTCACTCAAGTCTATAGCTATGATATGACCATCAATAATAGAAGTTCGTAGTTCATTGGAAAGATCTTCTTTAAAATATGATACTGAGCCATCAAATAACGCATTAAACACAGGAAAAGTCATTTTAACAAAATTAGAGTCCAATATTCTTTGGACTCTATCGGCAAGAATTTCTGGTCTAGAAAGACGAGTTTTAATATCTTCAATTTTTGATGTGTCAAGTTCCATATCTTGGGAACCAACTTCGTCTGCAAAATGAGATAGTGTTGAATTTGGAGAGGTGTCAGAAATTATGCGTCGATGTAAGGAAAGAAGAAACCGCTTAGTGAAATCTTCAAATTCACTTTCATATTTATGTTTGTACTTAGTATATTGCTTATAGCCTCTCTCTCTCAAGATGGCCTGTTTAAGTATCTCCTTACCAGCCTTTGTACTCATTAAAGCACCTTTGGAAAAAATAAAGTCGTCTTTGCTACTCATTTATAATGAGTGGAGTAGTAATTGCCATTATTTATTAACGTTCATCTTTTGATAAAAATTCTAAAAAAAATAATAAACAGTACAAAAAATGGAAAAATAGTTATCTTGATGCCATGGCAATACGTTCCTGTTCATTTTTCTTCTTTATTGCATGACTTGACATATCATTGTTTGATGCTAGAAGAATTTCTTTGGCTAATGCTTCTTCTATCATTTGTGGAGTAGAATAAGTCGATTCTCTTACTCCTTCAGCGATGAAGCGAAGTGCTAAATCAAGTCGTCGCAGAGGAGAAACATCTACTGAAACATGATAGACAACACCACCATATACAATTCTCGTAGTATCCTCATTTGGAGAAGAGTTTTCTATAGCCCTTACTAATAATTCTACGGGATTTTTTCCGGTTTCTAAGTGAATTATTTCAAAAGCGGTTTTAACAACATTTAGGGATTTTGCTTTTTTTCCACCCATTCGACCCGTATTCTTTGCATATTTTTTTCCGAAACGCATTAATTTATTTGCTAATCTCTCTATTAGGTTTACCTCAGCTTTTTTTAGTCTTTGATGTTCATGTCTCCCAAAAGATACAGGAATTACCATTGAGGGATTTAGAGAAATAACCCGTGTTAAGCCAGGATCATTAATTTCGATATTAGAGGTCTCCCATTTGTTAAATAACAATATTTTTATATTTTCTTTTCCGCTCATGTTTATCGCCTGGGTTTTTCCTTTCTACCGTAAACTAATTCCTTTAATGATACACCATTTACTTTGAATACCTGCCATCGTACACCTGGTATATCACCCATTGCACCTCCCATTGAACCTCCTATGCCCTCTACTATTACCTCATCGTGTTCATCAACAAAATTCAAAGCACCATCTCTAGGAAGAAATGCAGTTATTGATTTTCCATTTTTTATTAATTGAATTCTTACACATTTACGGACTGCCGAATTAGGTTGTTTTGATTCTATACCGACTTTTTCTAAAACAATGCCTCTTGCTTGAGGAGCTCCTTCCATAGGATTAGTTTTCTTGTCGAGTAATAATACTCGTCTTTTATAATATTTGTTTGCCCATCTGGAACGTTTTCTTTTTGATTCAAGTACACGTCCAGCGAACAAACCCAAAGGAGATTTAGCCATTTTACATATTCACACCATTATTATCATTAGTAGTTGTTTGTTCAGGACTCAATATAAGAACATTTGATATGTGGAAATAACGCTTTGCAAGTAACCTAGCTTTTTCAGCATTTCTACCTTCTTTTCCAACTACAACACCCTTTTTTTTTGAATCAACAACAACAATTGCCTGTTTTGTACCATCTATCCTTTTATTAATCTTTATTTCATTAATCATATTGGAATTGAGAATATTTTTTAAAAATTCATCTTCGTTATCAGAATATTCAACTAATTCTATTCTTCGAGGAATAACATTTTGTAATTGTTTTATCGTTGTTCCTCCTTTGCCAATAGCAAGGCCCATTTGACCCTTATTTACAACAAAAATCACTCTATCCATTTTTTCATCTACTATACAATCTCTTGCAGTAGCGCTAGTAATGCTTTGAAACAAGGAGATAAGCCTAAGTTCATCAGATGTTAATTTTATTTTTTCAGTCATTATACCATAATACCTCTAATTCCAATTTTGGATTGTCATACCTCAAATAATAATATGCTGTGTAATAAAGTATAATTTATATTTTAATGATATTTTTTTTGAGTCTCGATAAAATCATTATGGAGATAAGACTGTCCTTGTTAAAAGAGATTAAGTAATAAAACCTTCTTTGATCTTTTATAACTTTGTGTTCATTTATTCTTTGTGTTCCTGGCTCAAAGATAACTTATACTGACTCACCGATTTCATAAATACAATTAACTAATTGTCTTGGGTGATCCATTGTTTCAATAATACATCATATATTCTGGCTATTAGAGACTATAATCGCTTTTTCAGAGATTATTTCCCCTTAAATTATTGATTGGAAATATAAAAAAAGATAACACAATAATACTCCAAATATTGGTAATACCAAAATCAAAAATAAATCCTTTGTTGAAAGATAATTTTCTTCATTACTAGTATGGTGATAGTCTATGTTTTAAAAAAAGGATTAAATTATTAAAAGATTCTGATAATTTATTATATTCTAGTCGAAAAAATTAAAAAAATTATTATGAAATTACTGCGTTTTTAATAAGGCATTTAAATCTTCGTCTTCTACAGATTTAAATGCTACTGTGGAAATTCTATAAGGTTTATTAAAAAGTCGTCCTAATTTTATCGAATTGTCAGTATAATAATAAAGAGGAACTTTAAATTCTTTGCAGGTCTTTTCAATAAATTGTTTATCTGTATTGCGGAGAGAATTAGAAACGATAATTAATTTTGATCCTTTTACATTAGATTTGACTTCTTTTACTCCTTCCTTATACTTATTGGACGATTTTGCGTCTTTAATTATTTTCTCCAGATTCTTCATTTTGTTCATTCACTTTCATATACAGATCAACCATTCCTGTTCCAACAGGTACAGTTGCTCCTACAATGACATTTTCTGTAACTCCTTTTAATGCTTCCGTTTGCCCTTCCATCGATGCTTTTGCAATGGTTGGAACAGTAATTTCGAAAGCAGCCCGTGCCAAGACAGAAGTCTTAGTTCCAGCTATCCCATGTCTTCCAATTTGCTGAAGGTAGCCTTTAGATGTCATTAAATCAGCTACTAGCATGATATGTCGGATATCTACTTCAAGTCCTTGTTCTTCCAGAGTGTTAGTAACTTCTCGTACAAGAGCCGTTCTAGCTGCTTCTATTCCTAAAGTTTGCCATATTTCATAAACATTATTTGTAGTAACCCGTGAAAGATCAATTCCATCGACATAAATTATTTTAGATAGATTAGATCCAGCAGTTTGGATTACCCATTCCTCGTTTTGTTTAACTATTGTAACTCGTTCAATATCTGGTACACCTTTTATTCTGGTGTTGAGTAGCTTATTTTTTAATAGTAACAAGGTTTGAGCATCTAATTCTTCATTCATCTTTAAAACAATAGTCTTTTCCTGTTCATCAAGAGTAGAATCATATTTCTTTTTAGAGCCCTTTAAAATTTCAAAAATATCTGTCAAAATGCAACCTCTGTCATTTAATTTACTCTCAGAAAAGGTTAGTTTTATGATTCCACTATAATCAATATCTGTCTTTTCGACAACATCAATAACCTTAGTATGTATTATCTCTTTTGCAACACTTAAGGCTTTTTCTCTTGAAATACGATGTTCTTCATCTAAGTAAATATCCATTGTAGGGGTTATAGGCTTTTTCCTAGCATCTACTAATTCAATTAAACGTGGAAGTCCTAGTGTTACATTTCGTTCTTTAACTCCTGCGTAATGAAACGTTCTCAAAGTCATCTGTGTACCAGGTTCTCCAATAGATTGAGCAGTAACTACTCCTACTGCCTCTCCTGGCTCAACCATGGCTCTTTCTGTCAAATCAATAATTTTTTTGATAACCTTCTCTATTCCTTGTTTACTCAGATTGTTTTGTAGTAATATATTTTCAATATTACTTTTTAATTTTAGATTAAAATTAGAAATATTCTGATTTAATATATGTCTAATTTCTTCTTCATTTGCTTTTGTTCCCTCATCAACAACTGATTCACTCTCAATTATTCTTGAAATATTAACTGCTTCACCATGGTCACTTTTTGCAGGATCAATTCCATCCTCTCCATATAGATATTGAATAATATTACCATGAGGATCTCTAACAGTACTATCATATTCGAGTTTCAAATGTTCAAGAGCATTGATTAATCTTCTTTGCATATATCCTGATTGCTGGGTTCTGACAGCAGTGTCCACTAAGCCTTCTCTTCCTCCCATTGCATGGAAAAAGAATTCAAGGGGAGTAAGCCCATCACGGTAATTTGATTTAACAAAACCTTTTGCATCAGGATTTGTATCATTTATTTTGAAATGTGGTAATGATCTATTATGATAACCTTTATGGATCCTTTTTCCTCGTATGGATTGTTGACCTAAAACTGCTGTCATTTGGCCAATATTTAATGTGGAACCTCTTGCACCAGTAGAAGCCATGATAACCCCGGCATTATTATTTGGAAATGACCTATCAGCAATTCTACCAGCTCTATCTCTGGCTCTGGAAAGTTCATTCACAAGGTATAATTCTAAGGCTTCTTCTGGAGATAATCCTCTAGTCAAGGGTAATGTACCTTCTTTGTATTGTTGGATTAACTCACCAATCTTATCGTATGCTTTCTTAATTACTTCAGTAATTTCTTTATGTGTTTCTTCTGATAGCCATAAATCTGAATAACCATATGTGAAACCTCTATGAGTGATAAAGGTTTTTAACATTACTAAAATAGAATTAAGGAATTGCTGTGCTACATCATTTCCATAATCCTTCGCTATTCGGTGTAAAACACTATCAGGTTCTTCAGCCCCTATTGATGCTTTATCTATGACACCACTTATCAATTCTCCATTTTTAATTACAACATCTTTTCCTTCTCCCTTGATAGATTTGTTCCACTTTGAAGTAATAATGAAATTGAAGTCCTTTGGAAGAAATAACGAAAATAGTTGTTTACCAGTATATAATTTTGTACCATCATTCTCTCCTTTAGGCTCCGGAAGAACGCCTGCATAGCCTCCTAATAATGCTAAATTAAAGAATTCCTCCTTAGAGAGAAAGCTTTCGTCACTTGTTAAAATATAAGCTCCTGTAATAAAGTCACGAATACCTCCAATTATAGGCCCTCCATACCTTGGAGAAATTAACTGATCTTGAACACTCATCAATAAAGCAGCCTCAGATCTTGCTTCTTCGCTTTGTGGAACATGAAGATTCATTTCATCACCGTCAAAATCTGCATTATAGGGTGGGCATACAGCAGGATGAAGTCTAAAAGTTCTATAAGGGAGAACCCTGACATAATGTGCCATAATTGACATTCTATGTAATGAAGGTTGTCGATTGAAAATAACTATATCAGAATCTGATAGATGCCGTTCAATAATGTAACCTGGTACGATTGAATCAGCAACCATTTGTCTATCATTTACATAATCAAGTCGTATTTTGACTCCATCCGGTCTAATGATATAATTGGCTCCAGGATAGTTGTTTGGTCCGTTAAAAACTAATGTTTTTAATTTGTCTATATTCCAATTTGATACTGTTTCAGGAATGGTCAATTTTTTTGCAACTTCATATGGAATACCTACCTCTGAAATAGCAATATTTGGATCCGGTGAGATAACAGTTCGACTTGAAAAGTCAACTCGTTTTCCAGACAAAGAACCCCTAAATCTACCTTCTTTACCTTTTAGTCTTTGAGTTAGAGTTTTTAATGGTCTTCCTGATCGATGATGAGCCTGTGGAATTCCCGATACTTCATTATCAAAATAAGTCGTAACATGATACTGCAATAGATCTACCAAATCTTGGACAATTAATGGAGGAGTACCCGCTTCTTTACTTTCTTTTAGTCGTTGATTTACACGGATTATATCTACAAGCTTATGAGTTAAATCATCTTCAGAGCGAATCCCTGTCTCTAGAATAATAGAGGGTCTAACAGTGACTGGAGGCACGGGTAGAACTTGAAGGACAAACCATTCAGGACGAGCAGTAGAAGGATCATATCCCAGCAGTTTTAGATCGTCATCACTAATATTTGATAATCTTTCTCGGATAGTAATTGGTAATAGTCGATTTTCTCCTGCATCGGTCTTTTCTACAAAAATAGTAGGTTTAGTAAAGATAAGGTCATATTGTTCCTTTTGACAATGAGGACAAATTTTAATTTTTTTAGATTTTTCGATTATTTCATCTTTGATATTATCTAGTGTGATAACAGCATAGGAGGCTTTGGCATTTCTGATATCTCTATATGAATCTAGTTCTGAGTTTTCTAACTTAATTCTATTACAAGATCTACAGGTTGTAAGTAATAATTTATGAATATCATCTACAAATGCTATATGTAATACCGGTTCTGCTAATTCTATGTGACCAAAGTGACCTGGACATTTTACCGAAGTATTTCCACATGTTATACATTTTTGTCCAGGTTCAAGAGTTCCTAACCGATTATCCATCAATCCTCCCTGCACAGGCATTCCATCTTCATCATATGTCTCAGGAGCAGTGATTTCAGCAACACTAAATTTTCTGATTTCTATCGGAGACCAAACGCTAAATTTTATAGCCCCTAAATTTTTAATTGATTCTTCCACATCTCTTCACCTTACCTATAATTTGTCTTTTGGAATAAGTCGTGGAGCTATATTCAGACTCATCATTTCTTGAAGTAGTAATTTAAAGGCATATGCAATAACAACAGTGGAAATTTTTGCTTTATCTCCACAAACTCTACAAATGTACCTTCGTTGCTTAATATCATAGTATGACAATAGGCCACAACGTTCACATACATTTACTTCGGCTTTATCTGACTCTTCTAGTAATCGATCTTTTAACATCATTGATGCCCCATATGCAATAAGGCAATCTCTTTCCATTTCTCCAAATCGTAGTCCACCTCCTCTTGCTCGACCTTCTGTAGGTTGTTTGGTTAACATTTGAACTTGTCCTCGGGCTCGACTATGAATCTTATCAGCTACCATGTGATGAAGTTTCTGATAGTATACAACTCCAATATAAACTTCAACGGGAAATTTTAATCCTGTACGTCCATCATACATTTCCTCTTTGCCACTATATTTGAATCCATATTGTTCCATAAACCCTTTTATGTCGTTTAATTTTTCCCCGAGAAAAGCAGAACCGTCTACTACTTTTCCTCTTAAAGCGGCTGCTTTACCACCCAATGATTCCATAAATTGACCTACAGTCATTCTGGATGGAAATGCGTGGGGGTTTATCATTATATCTGGAACTATTCCATCTTGAGTATAGGGTAAATCTTCCTGATTGACTAGCATTCCAAGAATTCCTTTTTGTCCATGCCTAGAAGCAAATTTATCACCTATTTCTGGAATTCTCATATCTCTTACCCGAATCTTATACATTTTTCCGCCTTCTACCGATTGAGTCATTATTACGCTATCTACAACACCATTCTCTGAAGGTCTTACTCCTATCGAGGTATCACGTCTATATGGTCCTTTAACTTCAAATTCTTTGTATTCTTCAATAAACCTTGGAGGAGATGTTCTACCAATCAAAATATCACCACCCGTAACTATTGCTTCATGCATAACTGCACCGTCTTGTTCTAACAATCGATAGGCTTTTTCTCCTCTAAAGCCACGAATATTTTCATCTGCTGAAGGTAATTCAAAAGTATCCTTCATTCCTCCTGGATATTGTTTTGCTTCAGCTTCATACACTCTGTAAAAAAATGTTCTTGCTAATCCTCGCTCTACTGATGACTTATTAAAAACTACTGCATCTTCGATATTATAACCCTCAAATGGTAGTACTGCTACGATACAATTCTGTCCAGTCGGACGTTCATCAAGCCCAAGGAGGTTTATTGCTTTTGTAGTGACGATAGGAATTTGTGGGTACAACATAAAATGTTGCCTCACATATGTGCTGGCATTCATTAGAGGTGTGGAAAAGCCAAGGCTTTGTTTAGCCATTGCACTTTCATATGTGTTTCGTGGAGACTGATTATGTTCAGGATATGGTATAACAGATGCACCAATTCCTAGGATGGATGGTGGATATATTTCAATATGAGTTGTGTTAGAGTCTATTGCATTTAGGTCAATAGAGATAAAACAGTTTTCTTCTTCATTAGCATCTACCAATTCTATTATTCCCATATAAATAAGATCTATCCATGAGAGAAACTTCTTATTGATCTTCTCAACTACTTCCGATGTCATGAGAGATTTTCCCTCTTTAACAATTGCAAGTGGCCTTAGGACACGTCCTGAGTTACAAGATATGTATAATCTTTTTGTTGCATTTGAATTTAAGGAAGAGTAAAAATAAATCCCAATATGGGGATGAATTTTGCCATTTCTACGAAGGTTTTTCAGTGTATTTGCTAGTTGTAAACCATCTTCAATATATCCTATTAATTTCCCATCCACAAATATTCTACAACCATTGTATCTTAAACTTTCATCTGCATCATCAATATGTTGAACCCTCAATTCATATAGCTTTTCTATAATTTCTGAGGACTGGACACTTACTGAGATTATTGCAGAGAGAGCAAGATTTTTTACGAGTCCACAATTCGAACCCTCAGGAGTCTCTGCTGGGCAAATTCTGCCGAAATGAGTTGTATGTAAATCCCTCGCTTCAAAATTAGGTTGACTTCTACTAAGAGGAGATTGTATTCTACGCAAATGACTAATGGTAGACATATAATTCGTTCTATCAAGCAATTGTGTCACTCCTACTCTACCTCTACCCCAATTACCCGTAGCTATTGCATTATTCAATTTATCAGATATGATACCTGGCCTAACTGCTGCTGCGACTGCGTTAATTCCTCTTTTCTGTCCAGAGCGTTCAAGTTGATATTTCATATCTCTTATCAAATTTCTAAATGCAGTCCTAAAAAGATCTGCGAGCATTTGTCCGGCAAATTTTATAACCTTATTGCCGTAATGATCTTTATCATCATTATCTACCCATCCAAGTTTAAGTTCCACTAACTTACTAGCAGCTTCCCCAAGGAAAAGCGCTTTTTCACCACGGTTTTCTGGATTTTTTCCCAAATGAGGTAACAATCCCCAATCTAGTAATGTTTCAGCTCGTTTTATTTGAAATTCTTCGAGCATACCTGGAGCAATTCTTTTACTGATATAAACAATGGCATCTCTGCTTGAAATGATTTCTCCTACTTTTTCAAATGAAGGCTCTAATTCATCCTGTATTTTTTCTTTAAAGGAAACAGCATTGGCTATATCCCTATCAGATTCTAATCCCAAAGCACGAATCAATGTTACTAAGGGAATATCAACTGGCGAGCCCGGAATCTTGGCTACTATTGAACCATCAGGTTTCATAATTAGTTCTAATTTGGCCCGATATCCAACTATGGAAGAATAAACTTTTGCTTTATAGGTTAGTGTTCCAGCAGTTTCTTCTGCATCAACAATAATTTTATTATATGATAAATCTTCTAATCCTACTATGACTCTTTCTGATCCATTTATAACAAAATATCCTCCAGGATCCCGAGGATCTTCTCCTAATTCGATTAATTTAGATTCTGGAAGATTATGAAGGATACAAACATTAGATTTTACCATGACAGGCATATCACCTACATGAATGAATCTAGATTCTATAATACGACCATCTTCTACAATACTGCATTCAAGCATGATTGGCGAAGCATATGTAAGATTACGTAGTCTAGCCTCCACAGGAGCAACATGAGTAATAGACCCATCTAGCTCCATTATTCTTGGACGTTGAAGTTTTATTTTCCCTAACTTTAACTTATATGGAAATTCAGCTGTTTCTATTTCTACTTCATTTACTTCATCAATTATACTTTGTAATCCCGATTCCATAAACTCATTGTAAGAATTCAAATGCTGTCGTGCAATACCTTCTCGTCTTAAAATATCATTAATAATAGGCCATATATCAACAAAATTACTAACCAAATAACTTGTATCTCCTTATCCTTGTACTACATATCTGTAATATACACTTTCACCTGCAGTTGGACTTTTTCGTGTAATTTTAATTATATCTCCTGGTCGAATATCTAAGTCTTCCAACCCTTTATCGCTTGACATAATATATGGTAGTTGATTAGTTCTTACGTTAAATTTTTTAAGGATTTCTTCAGCTTCATTTTTTGGAAGAATTTCGTGTTTAGGTTGATAGATGTGATTCTTTACTTTGACAATTTTTTTATCTGCTGACAAATTAATAAACCTCCTTTATATTTATCATTAGATAAATAAATCTAGATAAAATAGCGTCTCGCAATACAAAATCAGTAACATTCTCGGAGTAAGAGGTATATTTAGTTTATTACAATATTTGAATTAACAACATATTTGACTTTATTATTTAGGCCTTCGGAGGGATTTGAACCCTCCTCAAGCGGTTTCTATCTTTGTTGGTTATAATAAAAGACCACAGCCGCCTATACTAACCAGGCTATACTACGAAGGCCACTAATATTTTATGAAATTCTGTAATATTTATTCTTTAGAGGAATGTATGAAAATAAAAATCAAAAATCATCATCATCAATTAAACCACGTTTAACCACGACTATTTCTCTTTTTTCCAGTTCTTTACACATTTTGTTCATTCCTATTGAATCTCCTGCCAAATGTCCAAGGATAATAAGATTCTTACATCTTTTATCTTTTTTTACTTTTAAAAGTTCATTATAATCAATATGAAGATATATTACTGTGGAAACATTATTTTCATAATATGCCCGAGCAATATCATATCCGCCATTTGATCCCGCTGCTATAACAAGGACCCACTTGCCTATTTCATTATTTGACTTTCCATTGCAAATTATAACTCGTGTTAAAGCTTTTTTGAATTCTGTTATCTCTTCTATTGCTTCTACTAAATCAGAGACAGATTTTAATTTAGATTTATAAAGTTTGAATAAAATTACTTTTCTCATATATTCATCAAGAGGCTGATGTATATTCAATAACGGCATTTTGAGACTTTTTGCGGTGCTAATCACATCATTGTAAATTAAAGAATGAGATTTTAAATAAGCCTTAAATTTTAAATCTTTAACCAATGAAATTGCTAATTTTTTTTTGATCCCTTTTTCTATCATATATTCTACATGTCTATCAAAAACTTTGTGAAATGAAACCGCTGACTTTCCTATTGGATGATGTGTTAATACACAATCACAACCTAGATTTTTAGCGAAATAAATATCAAAGGAACTTACATCAATGGAAACAAAAACCTTTTCGATATTATTTCCCTTTACATGAATTGCACTATCAGATGGTATTTTTTTCCATCCAGCTAAATCGAGTCCAATTTTCATTAATTCAGAGGTATTCAATCCTTTCAATATACTATAAAATTATCATTATTGTAGAATATTTACTTTTAAATGAATCCCCTACATTTTTTTCTAAATTCGAGAATTAATGAGTATTTTAGAATAGCTCAATGTATTTATTTATTTATAGGTAAAAAATAATAATAATAAAAACTATGAAAAATTGATTTATTGTGTTTAAAAAATTTATTAATTTTTACCTTCGATATCAAAATATTAACTTAAAAATCTCATTCATATTAATCTCATTACAATTATTACATCTCTACTGGCTTACAACAGACGTTGTAATATATCGTCTTACAGGAATAGATTTTTTTGGCGGACTATCTGATTTTATTTTATTATTTATTATAATTGACTATATAGAAATTCCAGCTTTAGTTTCAGGTATCATATATTACTCCTTTGCTTTAATTTATGATAAAAAAGAAAAAGAAAAAAGAATTAAAAATACCATCTTATTAATTCTATTGGCAATACAATCCATCCATATCTTTTGGATTACCGATGACATTGTTTATGCAACTTTTGTAGGATCCGATCTAATCTATATGCCAGAGTATTTTGCTTGGATTGCAATTCTAATAGATTATCTAGAACTGCCCGTAATTTATGATCTTTTAAAAAGGATCGTCAGAAAAGAAAAATAAAAAAGGACTCAATCGATTATACAGTATGAAGAATATAGTCTGCAAAAATAGGAATATAATACATTTAATATAACGTGACCATTCAACAAACTAATAAGTATAAAATAGTGTACAAGAGCTGATAAGATTTAACTCACAGTTTACTCTTGAATGATATAGTAGGTTCAAAATATTCTTTTATCCATCTGTTAGTATATCTATTTTGATTTTGCAGAACTACTATTCGAGAAATTTCACTTTCATCCATGATATTATAATCTTGCAAATTTTTTTGAAGATTATTAGTAAATTCTCTTACCTCTTTAACATCAAGCATATTGTTATGCTCTAGTCTATTGGTGGACATTCCTATATGCATATATGATTTAACTTCAATAAAATGTGGATTAGCTTTATTAATTACATTTACAAATTCAGGTATATTATTTAAATCAGAATTATAGTTACGGATAAGGGTCATTCTTAAAACAGTTCTTGTATTAATGTCAGCGAGAATATTTAATGTAGTAAGCCATCTATCCCAAGCATCTTTATATTTAGGTCTGTTTATTTGATAAAACATTTTTCTATTTGATGCATTTGTAGACAAATATAACTGGGTTGGTAAAGCATCTTCCTTTATTAGACGATTAATCATTTCGGGTTCCTGGCCATTTGTTACCAAAAATATGGACTTTGTATTCTTTAATGATTTAAGATATTTGATTAAATTTGGAAGTTTAGGATACATTGTTGGTTCTCCAGATAAAGAAATTGCATAATGCGCCGGAAATAATGATTCATCTAGTTTTTCCTTATTAGATTTAGAATTGCCGTAAAATCCCATAATTAATCTTTCTCTTTCTTTCAATAGTTGATTTATAATTACATCTGGTTCATCAACTAAATGCGCAGGCATTTGTAATGTATCATAGAATTCTGTTGGACGCCAACAATATATACACCTATTTTCGCAATTCATTGCAGTAGGTGTCATTTCCATACACCTATGAGTGGATATACCATAGAATTTGTGTTTATAGCAATTACCTTCATCATAGAACGATTTTTTGGTCCAATGGCACAATTCAACAGCAGAATGGTTGAATACACCGTATTTTGCCTTACGAAGTTTTGCTTGTAGACTGGGAGTAATATTTATCAAATTATTTTGTGTATCGTGATAAACATATTCATCCGAACAACTCATAACTGAAATACATATTCAACTTATTTATATTTTGATTAATATGTATGAACTAATGTAATTACTAAATGCCAAAAAAATACAATTACTTTTACATATAGGCATCTTAACACTGATATTATTAGATTGAATAAAACTCTTGCTATCGATTTAGACTCAGTTTTAGCAGATGTTGTAGTGACATGGGTTAATGAATATAATAGATTAAAAGATTCTAATATAGTAAAAGAAGATATCGTTGTTTGGGATATTCATACTCTTTTACCAATAACTGAAACTGAAAGTAATTTATTATTTTCAGATGTATGGATATATAGATGGAGAGATATTCCCCCTACTCAAAATAGGATTGGAAAAATAATAGAAAGACTAAAAACTCAAAATTATAGAATATCTATTCTAACAAGAAGGGATAGAAAAACTATTCCTTATGTCTATAATTGGTTAGAAACTAATCATATAGACTGCGATGATCTAATATGCGTTTTTGATTCTAATCCAAAAAGTATTTATCCATTTGATATTTTAATTGATGACGCTCCTCAAAATATAATTGATATAAAATTTCCAAAAAAAGGGATTTTATTTGATCAGCCTTGGAATAGAAATTTTAATTGGCCAATTAGAATAAACAGGTTATCAGATTTATTTCATTGGCTATCATGAATTTTAGAAGAACAATTTAAAAAAATTAAAGGTTATCTAATTCAATTAATGCTCTATTAATTACTGATGAGACCCCATTATATTGTGTTAACATTTCTATTGCATTATCAAAAGCATCTTTGCCACGATATCCTTCATCGTATTTCATTATCACAGTTCCTTTATTTGTTTCGATGATAATAACTAAAATTGAATAATCTCCAAGTATTCTATGATTATTTGTAGTATATATCGATAATTCCAGTTTTTTTATAACATATATACTATCATACACAATATTCCTTAAAATTATTTTGGACTTGTTAGGAGGTTTTTGTAATAATTTGTTAGTTTCATGGTCCAGAATAACTCTTTTATTATTCATAGTCAAGGAACCTAATCCATTCGGGAAACCATAAATTACTTTCTGAAACGCCTATTCCTTTGGACAATAAATAAGGAGAATTATAAAATGTTTTTTCACATACAAGTTCATTAGCAATGTAACTATTAAGTTTCTCTAGTGAAGTAACTTTTCCCATATATTTATTAGCAATAAAGTCTCTATTAGAAGTATATAAACCAACCTGTCGTCCATCAATAGTAGGAACATAACTAACTATCACATCTATTTTTTTTACTCCGCTTTTATTTAAATAATAAATTGTTTCTTTTGCAGTACTACCTGTTTGAATAGTTCCTTGGATGGAAGCCACCTTTTTATCTTTAGTTATATTTTCTAAAATAAACTTCAGGGATTTTCCAGTAGTAAGCAATTTATTTTTACTTACCTCCTCTGAAAAATCAATCATATGATCAGAGTCATCATACCTATCTTTGATCACTCCTTCAGAGATTTCAAAATTTAAAATTGATTTTTGTAATTCTATTCCTATTCCAAGAGCCATAGGCCTAGTATAATCGGGTTCTGCATATACAGTATCTAGATCAATATATTTTGATAGATAATTGGCTTGAACTTTTCCAATATTTCTTCTTATTGTATATATACTTTTATTATTAAAGGTGGACGTCACGTGAGATTCTCTAATAAATTCAAAAGGGTCCATTAACATTTTATTACTATCGAGAATCGTTAATTCTTGTATGAAATTTTTGTCTGTAATTTTAAGCAATTGTCCCATTTTTACATCAGTAATGGTAAAGTTAGAAAAAGAAATTTGTAAAGAATTTTCTGAGGAAAAGATTACTAAACCCTCGTTTGGTGCCAATGCCATTATCAAGGGTTTAAAGCCGGTACTATTTCGAAATACAAAAATTGAATCCTTTACTTTTAGAATGAGATTTCCTCGCAGATGTCTATCCAAAAATTCTGCTGCGCGACTGTTATCTTTTTTCTCCTCTATTAATCTGATAAATATTGAATATATCTGGAACAAGGGATCTCCATCTTTTGCAGATCCGATATACGGATGAAGATATAACTTTTCAGTATCAACCAGAAAACCATCTAACGCAATCTTGATAGAATTCATACTTGGAAATAGTGGAGCACGTTTGGAAAGATAACCAATAGCATTGGATCCAAGTAATTTCTTTTTTTTTATTAATCTTGATAGAACTTCATTTGACGGAATTGAGCCTTCACTTTCTAAAACTCTTTCTCCAACCATCATCTTCCAGTACGCCTTGCCTCTATGTTGAACCATCCGCATAGCGCTTACAAGGTAAAAAAGGACCTCATCTGAAGATTCTCTTTTAGTATCAAAATCATAAATTGCCACTATTCCGGCCAAGATCCTTTAACTTCCATAATGAGGTTGTATTAAATATATAAAAATTTTAGGAGACTAAGGTATAATAATTAAAATTTATTAGCAGAGCATGGCAATTCTTACATTAAAATAGAAAAATAAAAAATACTAATAATGCTACTATGACTGATTATTATTATGATTATAGGAGTTATCGGAAAAGCTAATGTTGGAAAATCCACTTTTTTTAATTCTGCTACTGATCAAGCTGTTCCTTCCGCAAATTATCCTTTTACAACTATCCACCCAAATATAGGCATAAGTTTTGTAAGGGAAAAATGTGTATGTAGAGAATTTGGAGTAATAGATAATCCTCTACATTCAATATGTATAGATGGAAATAGATTTGTACCTATAAAATTAATAGACATTGCAGGACTTGTTCCTGGCGCTCATTTAGGAAAAGGTTTAGGAAATAAGTTTCTAGATGATGCAAGACAAGCAGATGCATTAATCCATGTAGTAGACGCCTCAGGATCAACAGATCCAGAGGGTAGAGTTGTTGAAAAGTCTCAAGGGGACCCACTCTTTGATATTAAGTTTGTCGAGGAGGAATTTGATCAATGGGTTCTTTCAATTGTTAATAGAGATTGGAGTAAAACTTCCAGAGACATGGCAAATCAAAAATTAAAAATTGAGCAAATACTAACAAAAAGACTATCTGGATTATCTGTGACTGTTGATACAATTTCAAATGCATTGTCTACTATTAAATTGATTAATAAAAATCCTGATAAATGGACACAAGAAGATTTGTTAGAGTTTGTAAGATTAATAAGAAAAAATTCAAAGCCTTTACTAATATTAGCTAATAAAGCTGATATTTCTACTTCCCAAGAGAATATAAAAAAAATAAAACAGCAAAACAATATAGTAATTCCTTGTGCATCAGAAGGAGAATTAGTTCTTAGAAAAGGAGCAAAAAAAGGTTTATGGTATTATCTTCCAGGAGACCCAAACTTTGAGTTAAAAGATGAAAATCTGTTAAATGAACAACAAAAAAAAGCATTAAAAATAATAAGTTCAGTATTAGACAAATATGGATCTACTGGGGTTCAGGAAGCGATAAATACAGTATGTTTCAAATTACTAAATCTAATCATAGTTTATCCTGTTGAAGACGAAATAAAATTATCTGATAAAAAGGGAAATATCCTCCCAAATGCATTTTTATTACCAAAAGGATCAACAGCAAAAGATTTGGCCACAAATATTCATGAAGATTTAGCAAAAGGATTTATGTTCGCTATTGATGTCAGAAATAAACAAAGAATTGGGGCAGATTACGAATTGAAACATAATGATGTGATAAAAATAGTCTCAACTACTAGTAGAGGATAATTATGAAAAATAAACTAAAAAAGGATCAATTTTTTTGTCTGGGAATAGAAAGTACTGCTCATACTTTTGGATGTTCAATCGTTCAATTTGATCTAGTTAAGAAAAAAGGTAAAATAATATCAGATTTACGAAGTATATATCAAGCACCGGATGGTGCAGGTATACATCCTCGAGAAGCTTCGAGACACCATTTGGACAAGTCTCCTAATATTTTGAGGGAAGTATTAATGCAAGCAAAATTGAAGCCTAAAGAAATAGACTTAATCTCTTATTCTGCTGGGCCCGGTTTGGGACCTTGTCTTAGAGTTGGCGCGGTAATTGCCAGAGCGCTTTCATCATTTTACAACGTACCATTAATACCAGTTAATCATGCATTAGGCCATATTGAATTAGGTATGATGCTTACAGAATCTCAAGATCCTTTGGTTTTATTAGTATCTGGAGGTCATACCATGGTATTAGCATTTGCAAATAAAAAATGGAGAGTATTTGGTGAAACACAAGATATTACAATTGGACAATTATTAGATCAATTTGGAAGATATATCGGTTTTGCTTCTCCTTGTGGAAATAAAATTGAACAATATGCAAACCAGTCTACAAAAAAATATTATCATTTACCCTATATTGTAAAAGGCAATGATGTTTCATTTTCTGGTATCTTAACTGCTACAAAAAAATTGATAGACAAGGGATATAGTAAATTTGACATCTGTTTTTCCATTCAAGAAACTGCATTTGCAATGTTAACTGAAGTTGTAGAAAGAGCATTATCTTTTACAGAGAAAAAGGAAGTTTTGATTGTAGGAGGAGTTTCTGCAAATAAACGACTTTCTACGATGTTAAAAATAGCAACAAAAAGGCAAAAAGCAATATTGTATACTTGCCCCATATACTATTCAGGTGATAATGGAGCTCAAATAGCATGGACTGCAATCTGTGATAATATTTCTTCAGGTACAACAATCAAAGTTCAAAATGCACTAATAAAACAGTCATGGAGATTAGACAAAGTAGAAGTAAACTGGAGATAGAGAAATAGGTTCTTTTATTGTAGTTACAAAATTATTTATTATATCATATATTGGATTTAGATTTTTGGATCTCTTTTGCCCATTTAGAATTACTGAGGACACCGAATTTGTAGATATTATTTTGTATTGTTATAACAACTACTTTTTTTAATAGAAATCCTTCTGCTTTTGATGCTTTAATGTCTACCAAAGGAATATCAAGTAATAATTCCTCTGTTCTTTTGGAAAGAGTTGCTAGCGTTCCTTCAGTTTTTTCAAAAAGTAACCTTTGATTTGTCAATGTTAATAATCCATTCTTTAAGTTGTCTTCATAACAATCTTCCTGAAGAACTAGTTTTTCCCCCTTTCTTGGTTGTATAGAACTCACATTTTTATTCTTAATAGATCGATATATTATTATTGCATTCTAGAATTATAAAAAGAGGAGCAGAAGCAGATGTCTATTTAATACCTTGGTATAAAAATATCGCCATTTCAAAACTAAGAAATCCTAAAAAATATAGGAATATAACTTTGGACAATTTAATCAGAGTACGAAGGACTATACATGAAGCAAATATGTTAAATGATGTAAAGGCAACAGGAATAAAAACTCCTTTTATATATTTTCTTGATCCAAAACGAGCTGAAATTATAATGGAATATATTGATGGGGAAAATGTTAAAGATATACTTTCACCTGAAATTGGTTTTAAGATGGGTAAATATGTTTCTATTCTTCATAATAAGAATATAATCCACGGAGATTTGACTACTTCCAATTTTATAAAGCGTAAGGAGGATCTTTATTTAATCGATTTTGGTCTTTCTTTTTACTCTGAAAGAATGGAAGACATGGCTACCGATATTAGAATAATAAAAGAAATTTTAAGTAGTGCACATATAGAAATTTTTGACGAAACATATGAAAGTTTTTTGGAAGCATATGCTTTGACTACTAATAATAATTTTAGTCGAATTTTAAAAGTAGTTAAAGATATTGAAACACGGGGTAGATATGCAAGAGTTGTTTAATTTAGTTCAATACCAAGAATATAAAAAAATCTTTTTGATGTCTGTAATCTATTAAATAAGCTTTACTATAATACAAATTCAAATGAATGTAATATTTTTTGTAAGTACTAATATTCATAAATACTTTGAAATAAAATTCATGTTACATGATAGAACACCAGATCTAACTTTAAATTTTTATAAGCAAAATATTGTCGAAATACAAGATGATAAAATAGAAAAAATTGCAATAGAGAAAGCAAAATCTGCGTATAATATCGTCAAAAGACCTATAATAATAGAAGATGACGGATTATTTATTAACTCTTTAAATGGATTTCCAGGCCAATACTCATCGTATGTATTTAAATCAATAGGTAATAGAGGTATCCTACGTCTTTTACAAGGAAGTCGAGCTAGATCTGCATTTTTTAAATCTATTTTTGTCTACACCAATGGAGTTATTTCAAAAGTCTTTATTGGTCAGATTAATGGAAAAATATCATCAACAATAACAGATGGTGGCTGGGGATACGATCCTATTTTTATTCCCTTGAAGGATTATTATGATAAAAATAATAATAAAACATTTGCTACATTAAGTAGAACTAATAAAAAGAATGAATTGTCTCATAGAAGAATTGCTTTAGACAAATTTGTTAAATGGTTTCATCAAAACAACAAATCAAAAAAATTATAACAAATTATATCATTAATAATATCCAAGAAATATAGTAAATGAGTACATTATCATTCGTGTAACTATTTTGTAACTATAAAATTTATAAAGTCAAATAAGTACTATTTTTTTTTTATATAAATCATTTCAAAGTAGAAAAGGAAATAAATTGTTTATGTTTAATGCAAGATAATCTTCTATTTAATAGTATCGTACTCATTATATTAAATAACAACTTTATTATATAAAGATGAAAAATCGCAGTAGGTATGAGGTAATTGCAGCTATACTAACTTCATGTATTAGAATGGAAACACGAACAAAAATTATGTATAAAGCTATGCTTAGTAACGATCAGTGTAAATTATATATACAATTCTTATTAAAATGTGGGCTAATTAAGGAAATGACTAATGGTGAAAAAAGATATTACTCCATAACGGATAGTGGAAATAAATTTTTGTTCAATTTTGAGAAACTAAAACAAATGCTTCCTACAATAATGGAGGAAGACATTCATGATCATTACAATTTGACAGTTTGAACTTTCATTAAAACTTTTAATTCATTTCCTAATCATACTTCTGTGATAAAATCTTTACAATTTTATTAATTATTTCTCTCAGCCGAAGGCTAACTATGACATCTTTTTATAACATATTTCAAGATTTTGAATTATTATTTTCTAATACCTTATGAGAGTGTTCTAAAGCTCCTTTAGTTAATTGCATCAAAATATTGGTCACACTATAACTAATTTTCAATGTTGATGATCGATCTCTGCTATAACTCGCTCTTCTCATAGTATTTTACTCCTTGAACCTTTATCATGTGAATATGTATCTTATCAAAAATGTATATGCTTTAATATAATCAAGTTTTTGTTATTGTAGATTTCTTAAATCTTTTCTTTGTTATATTAACTCATTATTTACAGAAATAAAAAGACTAAAAGTTAACTACATAATAATATAATAAAAATGAAAATTTCAGAAAATTAAAAAATCAAATCTGATCCGATTCATACTTAAGTAACAATAAATTCTAATACATATTTTAATGAGAACATATTGAATTTTAACCCTTAGCAATTTGATTCTAGATTATGGTAAAAATCTAAAAATTGAATATAAATTTGAATAAAGTAGATTAATAGAATCGAGATATTAGACAATTTATATAGCATTGCAAAAGAATTTTATTTTCAACTAAGATATTCTTAGTAACTTTTGTTAAATAAATGAAATTTCTTTAGTATTTCTAATATTTTTCATTATAGTTCTCTTGATTTATGCTTTGCTATCATTATCTATAAAATTTGTATGTTTAAAGCTTTGCAAATAATAGCAAATAATGTAAATTAAATTAAACTATAAACAAAGTCAAAATAATAATAAATGAAATAGAGATTATAACAGAATATTTTTTTAGTGAATACATATCTCCAAATAGGAAATATTTTACCATTTCAAGTATAACTTAATAGACTAACTTAAATACTAGATTATGACATATATATTGTGTTAACACATAATATTTTTCCGTTAAGAGAATGGCATCTTGAACATATGCAAAAAACAGTTGTAAAATTTGTAACAGGATTATCTGATAACCCATCTAGATGGGAAAAAAGACAAAACAAAAAATATAACAATATATTTTGTGTTCAAAGACGATTAAATCATGATCTTAAACATGGGGTAACTAATGAGGAAATTCAGCTATTTTTACAAAAAATCGGGACTGATTCATCTTTTAAAGATTTACGCGATAAAGAAGGGTTTAAAGAACGATTTCTAGAAATGGAAACCTTTTTGACTTAAAATAAAAAAAGAATTGGAGGTTTTCAGTTTTTACTGGAACCCATAAAAGACAAAATTTACAATAAAAGCTCATTAATATCTATATTTTTATTTGAAGAATAGACTATATATTGTTGTCAACCAGTATGTAGTATTTTTATCCAAAAATTATTTATTCAACTCGTTCGTGATTTCTTGAATCAGAGGTTAATGGCAAAAATAACACTTATAAAAATAACAATATAGATAACGTTCTAGGGGCCGGTGGTCTAGCCTGGTTAGGATACCGCCTTGACATGGCGGGGATCACGTGTTCAAATCACGTCCGGCCCACCATGAATCTTATAATTATGATCAGTATCTTGCAAATTCTTAGTAGAATCTGTTTGAAAATTATCAATTATATGAAACTTCGATTTAGGTAAATTATTATGACCGTTACTAAATTTAGTAACATTATTACGATATTCTGTAACATCTGATAATCAAGTAATCCTTTTTTTTACTAATATGGGTAATTCTAACTTTTAAAAATTTTCAATTTTTTTCTTTATATCTGATTTAATCTTTCATTCATAGCCTCTATACAGTTTCGTATTTTCCAGAAGCCATCTTTTTTCAGTTTGTGGACGATGAAGTGGATTGTGTGATTACACAGAAGACTCTCACAAGTATGATATATGTCAATCAGAGCTATTCTAACAGAAGCATTTGTAGATTCTGATTCAAAACATAATAAAGTCAAAGAAATATGTTCAAACTATGGTGATGGTGAATGGAAGATGGGAAATGGCAGATAACAGACTCTGAAGAAAGAGGAGTTTTTTGAATATTACAAGTGTGATATCCAAGGCCAGAAATACCATACGAAGAGATATGTAATTAGAGAGGAATAGCCTAACTATTGAATGCCTACTACCACTGAAAGTCTCAAAACTGACATAGTGAGGAGTCATACATAGCTCAGTTGTAATATCTTTTGTTGTATGAAGTTTACTAAACCCATTTTTTTATTTAAGAAAAGATTTGATAATCTAATTAATTTCATGACTATTAATAAGTATTAAAAGGAAAATAAGTTCTATCTAATTATGCA
>OBLS010000004.1_pt1 | contig 82986 bp, 77 predicted proteins | sample 1519901 | NCBI WGS metagenome assembly OBLS01 (sample SAMEA3113585, study PRJEB22503) | soil metagenome | reverse complement strand
GACAAGCAACGTAGCAGCCAGCTCTGGATTAAAAGTATCTATTACTCGACGACAATACATAAAGTTAGTGTTAGTGTTGAATTAATTCTTTCACATATACTGGTTTAACTAAATCAGCAATATCGACCCAACATCTAGCGATTTTATCCATTGAATAGATGGAATTTAGTAAGGATATACTAGGCATAGATTCTTTGAATCCTCCGCGGTGTGTAGACAGCTCCTTTATTGAGTCCATAAGTTGGTTAAACTTATTATAAAATTTTATCACATCCGAAGACTCAATTCTATTATTGCTTATGAAGGCAGCCACGGATTTTTCTTGCATTCTAACCGTAAGCATACCCGCTTGTACTATCTCATTTAACAGTTCCTCGCTTCCAAGATTCGATAAAGTTTTCGCAAAGTCCTTGATGTAGTCTCCTGCATTTTCTAAATGATTTGCGGCAATCCTATAATCCAGTATGTCTATATTGCTTAAATTGAGTTTGGTTGCAAGTTGTTGATTTAATATAGCGCTACGTATTAACCTTACCAGTAGAAAATATTGACGGTCGACCTCGCCATCCCTGCTAATTACGGATTTTCTTATGTTATTTTCGCCACCTTTTCCGAGAAAATCAATTGTGTCTTTGTACATACCTGATATGATTGTGCTCATCCGCCTCAGAATCTTCTCTACGTCCAAAGTGCCAGCATCGAGTAAAAACTGACAGATTATGTTGGCGTTGTCCTCTTCTATTATTTCCAATCCTGCAAGTTTGCGCATTGCATGCTTAATTCGATCTCGGTGGTCAAACGCTATCTGCTCATTTCCTTTGATACGGATCATGTTAAATCCAAGAAGATATGCGCCATAAATCTGGTTTACCACATAATCCACCGAAATAGGTGAATAGGCAATTGCTACGTGCTTTGGTTCTTCACCGGTCAAATCAGATGGAAACAGAGATAACGAATTATCGCTATTAACTTCAATAAGTACTATACTGGCTTTTTTTAACTTATTCCTCTTTACCCATTCGCTAGGTAACGAGACGAGAAAGCTACTGCCTATTTGTTGTACTCTTCTTCCGAATCTGGGCATAGGGGTTTAAACTGGTTTATACTAATTAAACATTATTTTTATATTTTATGACATCTATAAATTTGCATGGTAATGACAGTAGTTACAGCTTCAGCTGTTTCTACAGCCAAGGCCTTTTGTCCAGGGCATATCACTGGATTCCTTGCCAAGGCCTCCGACTTAACATGCTCCAAGAATGAAGACGCGAGGGATAAAAGATCTTATCTTTACATGGGTTCAACGGGCGCCGGACTCGCGATAGCCATTGGTCTTTCGAGTGCGGTAAAAGTTTTTGAAAAGGATAATTATTCACAGACGACCTACGATGTGTACATAAATGGCTCAAATAGAAACATCAATTTCGAAGTAACAAAATCCGTGGTGGAAGAATATATCAGGCTCTTGCGTGAAAAGTCCTACCATATCAGAATTGAGCACGAAACAAGTGTACCAATTGGATACGGTTTATCGTCCAGTGGGGCAGCGGCGTTAAGCCTATCCTATGCACTTAATAGCGCCTTGAATGTAGGGCTAAGTTTAGAGCAAGCTGCCCAGATTGCGCATTGTTCTGAGATTGAATGCAGGACAGGTCTGGGGAGTGTACTTGCACAGTACGTTGGGGGATTTGAATTGAGATCTGCACTGGGAGCACCGGGAGTAGGCATTGCATACAGAATTCCATGTCCTTCCAGCAGGCAAGATCTTAAAGTCGTTATTTTGTGCCTTTCTCCTGTGTCTACAAAGAAATTTCTAACTCACCATATTAGATCGTTAAATGGTTTTGGAGAAAAAATGTTAGAGCGACTCAAGATAACAAGAAACACCAACGATTTCCTCGATATGTCTTTCGAATTTGCAGACACTCTAGGATTAATCAGTGGGAGAAGCAGAATTCTTGTCTCAAAACTCAAATCACGAGGATTTGGTTGCAGTGTGGCACTATTTGGGAACACGATCTTTTCGATAGTAAAATGGAGTGATGTGGCGGATGTAGTAAAATGCCTTAAGGGAAGCGGAGGGAAGTTGTTGATATGCGACATAGATCAACAAGGGGCGAGGCTCATTGACAAATAGAGGTATTTACGATAGCAACAATCGCTACAGCTTCAACCATTTGAGTTTCCATATTCCTTCAACTCACCCCCGAGCACACTCGCTATTAGTTCGGAATATGCTGGTTGACGGATATAGAAAGGGCTTAGTCGTTCCTGAAGGCTTGATAGCCCATGGTAGAGGCGAAGCATTTGACTATCTGTTAGGCGAAAAGACCAGCAGCCCTGCGCGCACGGCCATTAAGGCCGCCTCATCGGCTTTAATGGTATCAAGATACCCCGTAATCTCCGTCAATGGAAACCTCGCGGCCCTTTGTGCAAAGGCAATTGTAGATTTGAGTCAACTTATAGGAGCTAAAATCGAGGTTAATCTTTTCTATCGTACCGTTAAAAGAGAAGGACTCATAAGAAAGGAGCTAAAAAGCTTTGGAGCGACAGAAATCCTAGGAATGAGCCGAAGAAAGAAGTTAATAATCCCAGAGTTGCAAAGTGAACGAAGACGAGTTGATCCAAGCGGGATCATGAAGGCTGACACCGTGCTTGTGCCTTTAGAGGATGGCGATCGGACCGAGGCGCTTGTTAAAATGGGTAAGACCGTAGTCGCAATCGATCTAAATCCTATGTCTAGAACAGCACGCTCGGCAAATATAACCATCGTAGATAATGCCATAAGAACTATCCCAAAAATGATTACCATGGTAAAGAAATTGAGGGATCTCAGGCAAGATTATAGAGAAAAAGTAATGAAGAAGGCGATTAAGCAATTTAATAACCATAATAACCTTCTTGAGTCAGAGTCACTTATGCGAGGGAACATAGCACGAAACTAGGCGTGGACGAGAGCGGCTCTTACCATAATGATAGTTGTAATACTCGAAGGGAGCAGAAGCAACATTAGCAAGATGCAAAGCAAATTTTTCAACGATGGTAATGATAACAAGATCACCGTGAATCAGATCTTTGAAATGAAGAAAAAAAAAGAAAAAGTAGCTATTATAACTGCCTACGATTACTCAAGCGCCCTAATCTACGATAAAGCAGGAGTAGACGGGGTTCTCGTTGGGGACAGTGCAGCGATGGTTATGTTAGGATATGATAATACAAATCTCATAGGTATGAGGGAAATGCTGGTGTTTTGCGGGGCCGTTTCAAGAGCAGTCAAAAGAGCATTAATTATAGGCGATATGCCATTTGGTTCTTATCAAAGCTCACATTCCAAAGCAGTTCATAACGCTGTGCTCTTCGTCAAAGCGGGTTGTGATGCAGTAAAAATTGAGGGTGGTGCAGAAGTTGCACCCATTATAAGGTCTATAGTGGGGGCTGGTATTCCGGTCATGGGACACATCGGCTTTATGCCCCAGACCTCCCGTATGTGGAATAATTATAAGCTTCATGGGAAAACAACAGAGTCCGCCTTGTTGCTAATTGAGGAGGCAAAAGAATTAGAGAGGGCGGGCGCATTTGGAATAGTTTTAGAAATGGTGACTGATGAGGTCGCTGCACTAATATCGCAAAATCTTTTGATTCCTACAATTGGAATAGGATCTGGTTTGAACTGCGATGGTCAAGTGCTAGTGTCACATGATCTGCTCGGTATGCAGGAGGACGTCCAATTAAAATTTGTAAATCGCTATGCTCGTCTATCTGAAATCATATTTGGTGCAGTATCTCTATATACAAAAGACGTTAAAGACAGAAATTTTCCACAAGATACCAATTGTTTCCATATGAATAAGGATGAGTTCGCGAAGGTTTTGGAAAAACTGAATAAAGAGAAAAAGGCTACAGGGTAAATTGATCAATAAGAAAAACTATGGAACCCTTCAGCAGAGAAAAAGGAGGTAATAGTTTGAATATTAGAGATGATAATAATGTTAACCGTGTCAGCGAGTCAGCAAATTCTCTTGTAAAGGACATTTTTTGTTCCCTTAGTCAAGACCTATTGGGAAAAAGGATAGTTATCTGTATCACAGGAAGCGTGGCTGCATATAGGGCAATAGACCTTACTCGTCTGCTAATCAGACATGGTGCTGAAGTATTCCCTGTGATGTCCAAAGCCTCAGCCGATTCTGGCCGATTGTTGACAGAGGACATAATGAAATGGGCGTCGGGCAATAATGTGGTTACAAAACTCACAGCAAACTTGGAGCATATTTCTCTTGCCGACTACAATATGTCAGACCTTATTCTTGTGTACCCCTGTACAGCAAACACCATTGGAAAGATGGCAAACGGAATAGACGATACCCCAGTCACTTCAATCTTAAGCGTGGCTCTCGGGTCAAAAATCCCTATAGTTATTGCTCCGGCTATGCACAAGTCTATGTATTCAAATGCCATCATTAGCAAAAACATTGAAAGCCTCAAAGAGTTGGGCATTCAGTTTGTAGATCCTTTGATTTCAGAAAATAAGGCAAAGTTAGCAGAGCCGGAAGAAATGCTTAGCGCTATTTCTGAAGTACTGGATAAAAACGGAGGATCAGTCCGTCTAGGTATCCAAAAACTAAAACAAGAAAACATAAATGCAAACAAGGAGGAGGATAAAACTCTCTCTGGTAGGAATATACTCGTTACGGCAGGAAGCACCATTGAGTTTATCGATCCAATTAGAGTAATAACCAATCTAAGTTCGGGTAAGATGGGAGGTGCTATCGCTGAGGAAGCGTATAAAAAAGGAGCAAAAGTTACATTAGTGTACGGTCTCGGTTCCTATGAACCTCAGGACATACCGGGGATAAATATTATCAGCGTTAGCACCAGTGAAGAGATGTATAACGCAGTAATGAGAGAGATAAGGGCTACACTATATGATGCTGCTTTCATGGCAGCTGCAATCGCAGATTTCAAACCTGTCAGAAGACTTCCGAAAAAGCTGGAGACAAGAAAAAAGGTTGCGTATACTTTGAAACTTTCTCCCACTAGGAAGATTGTAGATGAGATAAAAAAATATAGCAAGAACTCAAGAATTTTCCTGGTGGCGTTTAAAGCCGGTCACAATAAATCGAATGCAGAGCTCACAAATGATGCATTTAAGAAGATGACCGAATGCAACTGCGATTTGGTTGTTGCAAATGATGTTGGAAGAAAAGGGTCTGAGACCGGCTCTGAAACCAACGAAGTTGTAACGGTAGACAGAGAAAAAAATGTTATTTGCTTTCCATTGCTGGAAAAAAGGTTTGTTGCAAGAAAATTACTGGAACTTGCAGCCGCTCGACTCTATTAAAGGCCCATAAAGGCGCCGAGGAGTTGATTCTGCGATCGCGTATATGTTATAATCTTATCGACTACATTTGGTAATGCGCGAAGGTCATCCCATTATGACCAATTCCTTTGTGAACTTACATAAGTTCTGCACCTCTCCACTCACTATCACACTATCTTCAATTCTTACCCCAAATTTGCCTGGCAAGTATATCCCAGGTTCAATTGTTATAGACATATTATTTTTCAACTTTTGTCTGTTTCTACTGCGTAACCACGGCGGTTCGTGAATATCTAAACCAATTCCATGTCCCGTAGAGTGAACAAAGAGCTCGTTAAAACCCGCTTGGTTAATAGTTTGCCTGCATATATTGTCAATTTCTCCGCATGCCACCCCCTGGGATACTGCCTTGACACCAGAGTCCTGAGACTCGCGAACAATGTCGTATATCTTCCTCATATAGGTGGTTACCCTCCCTAAACCGAATGTTCGGGTAACATCGGCGATGTACGCTCCGTGCCTGAGAGTTAGGTCAACTATGATCATATCTCCAGATTTGAATATACGATCTGAGACATGTGCATGTGGCAAGGCACCATTTGGTCCACTTGCAATAATCAACGGGTCTAACGTCCACCTATACGAGGGAGGGCTTGCTCCCATTTTCATACCCTCGTAGATGAGGTTGGCTTGCAATGTACGTTCAGATACACCCTCTCTTATTTTTTCTGTGCAAATCTCATATAGCTTATTTAGTATATCAGCGGTGCTGCTAATAGCGGATATTTCGTCCTTGTCTTTAATCATTCTTGCTTGATAAAAAGGATCGCTATTTGAAAGCAATTTCTGAGAGCTACTTAGTCGGAGACATATCGTTTGAACAACAGAGTAGTCCGTGCAGTCAATACAGGTTTTCTTGTTTCTTATGGCCGAAACGAACTGGGATATCAATTTGCTTCCCCTCTCAGCAGAAACGATATCGCATTCCTTGGAAATTTTACTGGCTCTTTCCGCCTCCAGTTTGGGAACGATAAGAGTGGTTTTGGAGTCGGCATTACAAACTGCGACACCTTCTCCCCAGAAACCAGTTAAATAATATATATTCTCAGGATTAAAGGCCGCTATCGTATCGCAATTAAATCTTTTTTTCGCATATCTCAAGACTGTTTGACGGCGAATACTGTTCATGGGTAGTAGTATGACTAGACGGTTAGAGCCCGTTTTATTTTTATCTAAAATGATGCCCTAATTATAAATAACCGCGTTTATTTCGATTATCTGTCAACCAGAATGGAATATTTAGTCATGCTGCCCGGACCTACGAATGTCCCAAATAGAGTTATGAATGCAATGCTTGCCCCGATAATTAATCATAGAAGTCAAGATTTTCGTCTTTTATATAAGTCGCTAGTAGAGAAAATAAAAAAAACATTTCAGACTAGCAATGATATTGTTTTATTAACCACCTCAGGAACAGGTGCAGTTGAGGCTTCAGTTGTGAACCTAATAAAAAAAGGTGACAAGGCAATTGTTCCTGTAAGCGGCGAATTCGGTTCTAGGCTTGCCGATTTAATTGACAGCTGGGGTGGGAAGGCAATTCGTGTAGTTTCTCCATATGGGGAGAATCCTCCATATGAAAAAATTGAAGAAGCCTTCGATCAAAACAAAGATACTAAGGCAATTTATGCAGTTTACAATGAAACGTCAACCGGAACCACTATTAGATACATGGACAAATTGGGGAAGCTCTGTTCAAACAACGGAGCATTCTTTGTTGCTGACGCAGTATCAATTTTGGGAGGAGATGAGTTGCCTGTTGACAAGTGGAATATCGATATATGCGTGACGGCCTCACAGAAAGCCCTAGCAGCTCCTCCCGGGGTTTCTCCTATTTCGGTCAGTGAGAGGACTAAGAAATATATTCTTTCAAATCCTCCTTCGATACTTTATCTGAACCTCAAACGGTACTTTAAATATTATGAGGAAAATTTTGAAACACCTTTTACGCCTGCCCTTCCGTTATTCTATGCCTTTAATGAGGCACTCGACATTGTTCTGGAAGAGGGCTTAGATAATAGGATCCGTCGACACAGATTATCCGCTGAAGCATTTTACAGTGGGCTAAATTCACTTGGCCTTCTACCATTCGCAAGAGAGGATGCGCGTAGTAATGTGGTGATAGCCGCCAAATATATCGACGGAATGGATGACAAACAATTCAGGACGCTAATGTCCAATGAGTTTAGGGTTCTGGTAGCAGGCGGCTTTGGTGAACTTAAGGGTAAGGTCTTTAGAATAGGTTCAATGGGGGAGGTAAATAAATACCACGTGACAAGAACGCTATCTTCCATTATATCATCTATGAATTTGCTGGGTCTAAAAGTTAACCAAGAAGCGGCCGCCATCGCCCTTGAAAAGATCAGAGATATCAAGTAAACTCCCTTTCCTGTTAAGCTTAAAGCATACCTATTAAGCTTAATATATGGTAATTCAGTAGCGAAATTTATGACGCTTGAAAAAGGTTCTCTCATTCTTATAGACTATACAGCAAAGGTCAAAGACACTGACGTTACCTTCGAAACCACAAGGGAGGAGGAGGCAAAGAAATCTGAAGCATATGATCCGACGCGAATATACGAACCCCGACTGATTTCGGTGGGCGAAGGGTGGGTATTAAAGGGCCTAGACGAAGCTTTGGCGGATGCCAACATGGGCGACAAGCTGAGCATTGAAATAGCCCCTGACAAAGGCTTTGGGGAGAGAGATCTAAATAAAATAAGGATGATACCTCTTCGCAAGCTCGGCGATAAGGCTGACGAGATTAAAGTAGGAGATACGATCGAAGTTGACGAGCGCATGGGAATTGTGAGATTCATAGGCTCGGGGAGGGTTCAGGTCGACTTCAACCATAGGTTCGCAGGGCGAACGCTGGTTTACGATGTTGAGATAACAAAGAAGCTCGAAGATGACGCCGACAAAGTACTGTCACTTATAAAGAGGCGGCTGCCGATAGACGATCAAAAGATAAGGTTTACCTTGGAGGAGTCTGGCATAAAAATAGATTTGCCAGAAGAGACATTTCTTGTTGATGGGTTGCAGATCATAAAAAGAGCTATTGCCAACGATATATTCAAATTCGTTCCGCGGATTGAGGCGGCTAGGTTTGTAGAAAACTATGTATCCCAGTCTCCTGTATCTCGGAAGCCTGAAGAACAGAAGCAAGAGCAACCAAAGCCCCTCGAAAAGAATGCTGAAGCTGCATAACCACCGTCAATGTAAATGTCTAAGCAATTGCACGATCCAGTAGAACTGTGTATTAGCTCTGGATCATTCAGCTAACGATCAAACCGGAGGCAACTTGATATAATGGCTTGCATAATGCACAAGAACCAACGAGACAGTCTCTGACGGTTTATCAATATGCACGTAAGATTCATGTACAAGACCTAGAGCACTTCTACATCCTCTAGTAAACGTAGCGCTGATTGTTCGTTCAACTTCACCTTTTTTAATATTGTGTACCTCTCAGGTCTCAGAGACTGAGCAAGAAGCAGAGCTTTAACAAGGTCAGACTGCCGTATGTTTATTGCCTCAGCGGTGGTTGGGGCCTCTATGTTCTTGAGAGCTTTTACGATTTGCTTCCAGTCTAGATTGTGAAGTTTCGCCATTATTATAGTTCCAAGACCTACACGTTCGCCATGCAACCCGCAACTGTTGCCGGCAACGTATTCTAAAGCATGACTGAATAGATGTTCAGAACCCGAGCATGGCCTGCTACTTCCAGCAATGCACGCAGCTACGCCGGCGCTAATCAGAGCCTCAATTATTGTTCTAACCCCGAAGACATTATTGTCTCGGAATTTATGCGACTGCCTCAAAATTATTTCAGCGCTCATGCATGCCAAGTTGGCTGCATAGGTACCGAAATACTCATTTTTTTCTTCTCTTGCAAGTTCCCAATCCTTTACAGCAGTTATTTTTCCGAGGAGGTCTCCACAACCACTTGCCAATAGCCGCCTGGGAGCTTGAGAAATTAATCTTGTATCAGCCAATACTCCTATTGGAGAATTGGCCTTAATGGAATGGGGTTTGCCTAGACCTTTTACGGACACAAATGGGCTTGCTATACCATCGTGAGACGCAGAGGTGGGAACGCTAACAAAGGGTCTAGATAGTCTGAAGGCCGTCATCTTGGCTACATCTACTGAGCGGCCACCGCCTAGTCCTACAATGAAATCAGGAGAGTATTTTTCAAGAAGTGTCTGCAAATTGTTTACAGATTCAATCGAAGCATCTGTGACGACATGCCAAGAACTATTCAACGATGATCCGTCGATAGAAGCGAGACAGGGTCGCCCGGCTCTGGCCTGCACAGTATTTCCAGTAACTATTGCAATCCTTGATGCATTGACATTTAAGTCAAGTAGGAATGAGCCAAGATCACGAATTACATCATCGCCTATTAGTATTTTCCTCGGCAGTTCCATCATGTGAGCAGAAGTAGAATTCAAACCTATGATTCATCCTAGATAGACGTCTACAGAAAGGTACACTCTATCCCTTGCAGACTGAATTGTCTTGAATTCAGAATTAGGAATTAGCTCGGTTGCTCATCGCCTGCCGTAGTCGACTGTTGCTCATCGCCTGCCGTAGTCGACTGTTGCTCATCGCCTCTCTCCTCAGTTGCAGCTCCTGCAATTTCTGCAGTCGCGTACCCTCTGCCGACCTTGGTTATTTTTATCTTGACATTATCTCCAACTTTAGTTCCCGTGACAAAAATTACAAGGCCTTCAACTTTCGCAACACCTGCGTCCCCTCTTTTACTCATTGATTCAATCCTAACATCAAATTCCTCTCCTACTCTTACCGGCGATGGTCTAAATGGTCTTGGGCCCGCAAAGCCACCACGACCCCTGGAGCCATAGCCACCATAGTCCCTCTGAGGCCTGTATCCACCAGTCCCCCCGCCTTCACCAAACCTTCCTTCACCAGAACCTGAATCTATATTTACCAAACTTTCTCAGTGGTAATTATAAACCAAAATACTATTTCAACTTTGATATTAGTTCGGTTAAATTTCAGTGGCATAGCTATCATGAAGCGAAACACTCTTTAAAGGTAAAGTGTGAACTTACCAAAGCCTGTAGTCGGAAAGCTCGCTTGTTGTTTAGATCCTAGTGTGAGAATATGCAAAATAAGTCATCCTATAATGGTCCAAATAATCAAAATATAATGGCTTCAATACTTCAGGGTCTTCCCAAGGAATCCAGCCTTACTAAGATAGAATATGAAGGGCCTAGCATTGCGTTGTATTCTGATAATCCCGCATATCTATTGAAGAACAATCAAGTTATATCAAACATGGTAAACACTTTAAGAAAGAGAATTGTCATTCGAACAGACGAATCTATAAGAAAGACAAAAACTGAAACAATAGGCCTGTTAAATAGTATCGTTTCAAAAGAAATTCAAACAGAATGCATTTTCTTTGATGATGCATTGGGAGAAGTAGTTATCTATGTGCGAAATCCAGTTGAACTCAGTACTAGTATTGAACGCAATAATTTCGAGATAATCGAAAAAACAGGATGGAAATTAAAATTTAGAAGGAAACCGTCAGACATGAGTGTTGTAGGAAACATCCATAAAGTCATCAGTGACACAGCAGAAGAACGCATTCAATTCTACAAGAACGTTGGAGAGCGCATATTTAGATCAAAATTGGATGATTCATTTGCAGAGGCGAGTATCGTTGCCCTAGGAGGATTTGCTGAGGTCGGACGGTCCGCAATCCTATTGTCCACACACGAAAGCAAGATTCTACTCGACTGTGGACTAAACGAGTTCGCTAAGGAATCCATGGACATTTTACCACGATTGGATATCACAGGTATTGAGGTCAATGAACTAGATGCCGTGATCTTAAGTCATGCACACTTATCTCATAGCGGTTTTCTGCCCTTTCTCTTTAAGTACGGATATGATGGTCCAGCATTCTGTTCAGAGCCAACCTTGCCACTGATGGTATGGGAGCAGACGCAATATGTTAAAAAAGCAGCTGATGAAGCAGTATATTCTGCTGAAGATATTGAAAAAGTGATTGTCCACACAATTCCTCTTAATCTAGGTATTGTCACGGACATTTCTCCTGATGTAAAGCTTACGCTTACACATTCATGCCATATTTTAGGGTCTAGTGTGATGCATCTCCATATAGGAAATGGTGATCACAACATTGTATATACTAGCGAGATGCGATTCCAGGAATCGATCTTATTCGGCAGACCTACATTTAATTTTCCAAGGGTAGAAACCCTCATAATCGAGAGCACTTATGGCAATAAAGAAGATATATTTCCAGATTATGAATTGGCAGTTCAACGGCTTGTCGATAGTATGAATTCCACCCTTATTAATAAGGGAATAGTATTACTTCCAATTCCCCACATCGGACTAGCCCAAGAACTTTTACTAATTATCGATAAACTCATTACATCGGGTAAAATTGTTAAAACCAACGTTTTAGCGGAGAAATCTATAGCTGATATCTGGTCCATCCATGAAGTTTATTCCGAATATCTCTCGGAGGAAACAAACAATCTTGTCTACCAAGCTAGCAAAAATCCATTTCGTTCAGGACACTTTACAATAGTTCAGTCACACATTTTGGATAATGAACCAGCAATAATACTTTCTCCATTATTTACGAAGAATGGAGGACCATTGCTTCACTATTTAAAACAAATTTCGCAAAGACAGGATAGCAAGATCATTTTAACTTCATATCAGATGCCTGGAAGTTTGGGAAGGTTCATTCAGGAAGGCGGAAAACAACTGTCGGTGGACGGACAGGACATTGAGCTTCATTGTCTGATAGAGAAAATTGATGGATTGGATGTTCATAGTGACTATAATCAGCTCATGAATTACGTAAGGAGGCTCAGACCAAAACTAAGACGTGTGTTGGTTAATCATGGTGAGCGATCTAAGGTACAAAACCTTGCCGCTTCAATAAACAGGATGCTAAAAATACAAACACAACATCCTTCAGTTCTTGAGGCGGTAAAATTGGTTTAAAAGCAAGTTTGAAGCTTCGTACCTCTCATTATCTTTGAACACACAAAAAGATTTACCAAATAAAATCATTACCTCGTACCTCAAATTCCTTTCCATATCTTGACGCTTGGAGGGGTAATAACTACTCGCTCTTCGCCCAAGCGTGCTATATCTCCCCCGGAGGACTGGACGTACTTATAGAGGTCTTCAATGGCCTTGCGCAGTTCTTCAACATCCTTATGCGCTAGGGGTGTAACTCTTAGGATTATAATCATCTCTTTTTTAGCATCCTTTTTAATATCAGATACGTCGCTAATGCTTTTAAGAGTAACTGCTTTTAAGTAAATTGGCGGCTTTTGCATGCATTACCCATCTGTTAATGAATGTTGTAAATTGTGGGTTCAAGCCAAATAGTCCTAGTGGTCAAAAGTCATTTACAGTCTAGTCGATTTAGATTCTTAATCTAGAAATTGCTTCATCCTGAGCAGACTCAGCATATATTTCTATTATTGTATTGTCGAAGGTCGTAGCCGTGACTGAGCATTTGCCATCTTTTGGAGAATCAGCATACCGGAGAAGGATGCTAGCAGAGGCATTTACAGTTGACTCGTCATAGCTCTTACTTCTTAGCAAACATGTAGGACCTACATAGTCTTTGGCTTCTAAAAGAATGTCGCTAGGCAGAAACATATTTTTGATCTTTTCATTTTCTTCCATATTACGACCCACAATTAACTTGGCATCACTTGACATCCTAAAATGCCTGCCTAACTTTAACAGTTCTACATCATTGATGCTTGGAATATCAGCTGCATGCTCAAAAGTGTCCTTAATTCTTTTCGAAAACGCGGGGTCAGTGAGCAAGCATCCGCCGGCAGCATTAGGTGGGTCTTCAATGCTAAAATGTTTTGCAAGTTTGAGTTGACCCTTTCTGGATCTGCCCTTTATGTCCCCTAGATATTCTCTTTTGACAAGGTTATCTTTCTCAGCTTCAATAGCCGGAAGGAGTTTCGCAGAAAGTGGTCTCAAGACCTTACCAGCCGTATCCGTTTCGTCCTCGATAATGCGAAGAGCACGGTTATTTTGACTCATAGGCCTTTGAAACAGAACCTCTCCTGTAACTATAAAGTCTGCACCCGTTTTTTCCATATGCTTTTTTGCTTCCCTATACATCATTGCCCTGCAATCGATGCACGGGTTCATCCCTGAGCCGTACCCGTGCTTCGGCTTTTTTAACATTTTTAGGTACTCTTCTCCAAAATAGACTGTTTTTAAGGGAATCCCTAGTTCAACAGAAACCTGCTTCACCCTGTGTCCGCATCCCTTTCCGCAATCAAAATCACAAAATGGCGTCTTAATTGCGATTGCTTCTACTTCTACTCCCTGATCCAACATCATTCGGACTGCAAGGCTGCTATCTAATCCCCCTGAGAGCAAGGCTACCGCCTTGGTTTTTTTGTGGTCGCTTTCATCTTTTTGTAGCCCTGCATCAGCCGTACTTTCCATTTCCTATCAGATGTAAGTGAGTATATATTTATTTTAGGATATAACGCTTATATTTAATGAGAAAACAATAGGTATGCGTTATGGTAGGCCAACTAGTAGCAAATTTTGATCTGCTTGTGTGGGTTGCTCTGGGGTTGTTTGTGGCAGGTGTTTTAGCTGCTCTCATATACGATAATAGTGTTGCCACCCTCAAACCGAAGCATCGGAAGCAGCAAAACCCGCCCGAAACATCCACAAGTGATTAGGAGACGAGCATAGACCAACTAATCGTCGAAAATTTTAGGAAACAAGGATTTCAGTCTACCACAAGGATCCAAGAGAAGGCACTTCCTGTAATTGCACGGAGGATTAATTGCCTATTGGTAGCGCCAACCGGGTCGGGGAAAACAGAAGCCGCCGTCATACCTGTTTTTTCAATGCTATCCAGCATCAGCACATTAGATGATCGAGAAGGAAAAATACGAGTAATTTACGTTACGCCGTTGAGGGCACTTAATAACGATGTTTTGCGAAGGATAGTAAAGTATGCCGAATCCGAAGGTCTCCGTGTAGAAATAAGACATGGTGATACGAATACCAAAACGAGACGGAGAATAGTCGAAAACCCCCCTGAAATATTGATCACAACTCCTGAATCACTTGGGGCGATTCTTACGAATCAGAGAATGTTAATTGCATTACGGGATCTTGAGTGGGTAATCGTGGATGAAGTCCATGAACTTATATCAAGTGAGCGAGGGGCACATATGTCGCTAAGTCTTGAAAGGTTACAATCAGTCTCCTCGAAATCCATCACAAGAATAGGACTTTCTGCTACACTGAGTAGCTTGGATGAGACAAGCAGATTTGTTGCCGGCGCAAATAGAAAGTGTGCAATACTGGTCGATAAGAGTATGAGAGAATATGATATAGATTTAAAATTTGTCAATGGTTCTCTGAATGACGCAGCTAGGTTTATAGCAAATTATGTTGCGACGAATCGTGTAGCAGGCTCGACACTGTTGTTTACTAATACGAGAGACGAGGCAGAATATATGGGCGCTATCTTGAGGAATAGCGACAAAGTCAACGTAGATGTTCATCATGGCTCTTTATCAAGAGATATGCGTGAAGAAACCGAAAATAGACTGAGGTCTGGTTCGGCAGGGATCGTCGTCTGCACTTCTTCTCTCGAATTGGGCCTAGATATTGGGTCGGTCCAGCTTGTCATTCACTACGGTTCGCCGAGACAGGTTTCGAAACTTATTCAGAGGATCGGAAGGAGTAGACACAGGCAAGCAAGATCCGCAAAAGGCTTAATCGTAATAAATAATCCGGATGATGAGATCGAAGCGCTTGCCATTATAAGAAAAATGAAGGAGCGCTTCATAGAGGAGCAGGTGATTCATAAAGAACCACTTGATGTCTTAGCTCATCACGTGGTGGGTCTGTGCATCCAGGCAAAAAATTCAATCAATTTAGAACCGACATTCAAAATGTTCACGCATGCATATCCATTTAGAACCCTAGCCTACCAAAATCTGGTTGCGTGCGTAGAGCTTCTGCACAGCCAGGGTCTTATCAGATATGACCAAAGTACTCAGTCCTACCGCCGAACAATAAGGGCATACAAATATCACTTTGATAACTTGTCTATGATTCCAGAGGTTCTAAAATTTGAAGTTATTGATATAATAAATAATAGAAGGATTGGTAGTTTAGACCAAGAGTTTGTAGGCGACTATGGCGAGAGAGGAAATGTCTTTGTGCTAAAAGGATCTCAATGGCGTATTGTATCGGTCGACGAAAAGAAGACCCGAGTTAACGTTGAGCCTCTCAGCGGTGCTGCAATCAATATCCCATATTGGAACGGTGAAATGATACCTGTCGATTATGAAACAGCACGAGAAGTCGGAAATGTACGTAACCAAGCAACAAAGAATACGCTAAAGCTTTCAAGCGATATCATGCGCGAGACGCTGGAGGTTTTAGATGTAATACCTGATTCATCCAATATTGTTGTGGAGAGTTCTATTTCAAAGAATACAATAGTAATCCACAGCTCTTTTGGTACAAAAGTAAATAACACCATTGCCTCGTTGATGTCAACAATACTTTCATCACAGTTGGGGTATTTAGTTGAAACCAGAGCTGACTCCTACAGAATTGTGCTTTCTTCGAGCGCTAGGATCGGAAAAAGCCTGGTGGAATCTTTCTTCAATGACGTCTTCGACATAGAAGCAGTACTAATTGCCTCTATGGACGGAACCCATAACATAAATTGGAAGGTCTGGATGGTGTCGAAAAGGTTCGGAATAGTAAATAAGGGAGTCGTCTATGACAAAAGAATCGCTCGTGTAATATACGACAGATACTCAAAAACACCAGTTAGTAAAGAATCAATACGAGAATTGGTTCATGATAAATACGATATTATTAGAACACAAAATATATTCGAGATGTTCCGAACGAGATCTATTTCCCTACATTGGAGGGAAGTTGATGAGTTCTCAGCGTTGGCAAAACCAATCTTGGAACATACTTCCAAATTTTCAGCTAACCCTTTGAGTATAGAAAAGGGTGTAATAGAATTGGTAAGGGAAAGACTGGAGAAGACAAAACATAAACTGATCTGCGTGAGGTGTGGCAGATGGGAAAGACTTATGCAAACAAGAGAGATATCTGATAGGATCTCCTGTCCTCTTTGCCATTCTAGGCTAGTTACGGCTACATCGTATTTCGATAGTGAGTTGGACAAAATAATAACAAGAAAACTCTATGGGGAACTGCTATCAGATGAGGAAAACCACAAATTTAATCGGGCATGGAAAGTAGCATCGCTAATAAACAACTTTGGCAAGAGGGCACTCATAGTTTTGGCCGGCTATGGAATAGGGGCCGACAGCGCCGCACGTATCTTGCGTAACACAGATCAAGATTCGGAATTATATAGGGCAATCTACGACGCGGAAAGGCAGTACGTGATGACCCGGGGATTCTGGAAGGATTAAACTGGGACTTATAATATCTTCTGGTTTGTAGTGGCAATATCGGTAATTTACTCAGGACACTAGGTCAGAAAGCTATTTGCAGAGATAAGGGAACGGGGGTCAGTTCATCCTCACTACAGACGAGAACGGCCTTAAAGTGAGTTCCTGCTTTGCCCCTGTTCTGCTGTTGATGGTAGCCCCTGCGACCTTTATCCTGTCTCCTACGTTCAGTTTCCTGATTTCTGAGCTTTGCTCTCGCCAACCTATCAATTTGATCTCTCCGGTGTCGTCGCCTACTATGGTATCCGCAAGCGGAATGATCTCTGCGCTTTTAGTACTCACCTCTGTTTCGTTTGGCGTTTGAAGCACTATGGCTTCTATGAGAACAGGATCCTGAGAAGAACCGACATCCTTTATTTTGGACTCAAGTAGAGAGGCGCGGGGAAATGAAGAATCATCCTCTACCACTCTAATGTAGGAATCATCAGCAGACAATACGATGGAGCTCCCAAAGATCCTGCTTGGAATACATTCGACCACCGTGTCTTGGCTGATTTCAGAAGTCATGAGGCTACCATCAATGTTGAGCGTGAAATATTTATGTGACCTATCAACTGCTAGACAGCTAATTGTTCCTCTCTTAGTCTCTCTTCCAACAGATATTATTCTTAGGGGCATTACTTCTACTTCGAGTTGGTTTCCTGAGAATTCCAATAAAGTTCCCTCGTCACCGTGTACCTCATAATCTGAATTTCCGTACTGAGGGTTTCCTTGTTTGATCCGAACCCCTATCAATTTCAGTTGTATTCCATCTTCCAATACTTTTGGAATTTTGAGTTCATCAACATTCCAAATTATTGCGCGAACAGATCTACTATCATCTTTATTGGATAATTGTAACTGAAGTGATTTACCAGCTTCTCCTCTGGTATTGGTGAACTCCGAGATCCTAGGGTTCGAACTCACTCTGCCCGTTACCACAGCGAAATCACGTGGTTGTTTGATATCATCCACGCCGATGGTAATAGAATCAATATCAGGAACAGATGAATTATTATCGTGTATTTTTTCGATGGAACTGTTAGAACCTAGATTAACGAGAGGACTTCCATTAAGTGACGATTTAACATAGCCTCTAGATATCTTTATCAAATCGCCTGGCTTCAATTCCTTCTCATCAGGAAAATTAGTAAGTGAGTCCCACAACTTGATTTTTACTGCGGAATCATTATCGTAAATAGTAATGGTTCTGTTCCTGATTTCCTCCTGAGTTTCCTTTCTTACAAATTTACGGGTGGGATAAATATTCATAACTCGTCCGGTAACGGTTATGTCTTTAGCACCTATGTATAGATCCTTGATTCCAGAACCTGTCTTTGGAGCATTTTCGAACGACACCCCTAGATCTGCCGCTACAAGAAAAAGAGCTCCTTGGTCAGTAAGGTATCCCGCACCAATAGTTCTTTTCTTTTCCTCAATCATATCCTTAACAATCTCCGCATTTATCTCAGGTTTCTCCTGAAGGACTATCTCTATCATTCTCTTAAAATCCGTAGACATTATCAATTTCCTCCATGTGTTGTAGCACCCTAACCTAGATTATTATCACGTCGTCCTTGCCTATATGCTTTGGCGAAAATTGGATCATACTTAACTTGAAGGCTTATCATACGAGCTTAGTTTAACATTGCTATCCTGTTAACTAATTTCAAAAAGATTCTTTCCTATGCTTTCTTATAGATACATATCATTAAAAAAGGAAAATAGTAATGGATATGGCAATAGCTATGACTTCAAGATGTTTATCCATATGCAAAACTGGCTCAGGATCCTTTCACTATTGATTTTAGCTTTACAATTAGATGGGACATGCTGATTGGTTTGATAATGAAGTCCTTTACATCGATCGAAGGCAAGACTTTGTTAAATTCTTCTCTATTGATTTCAAAGGCGGTTATAAAGGCTATCTTCATAGATGGGTTTTTTTCCTTTATTCGACGGTACAATTCAAAGCCGTTCATTTTTGGCATACGAATATCCGTTAATATTAAATCGTAATAATCCCTAGGGTGATTATCAAAAGCCTGCAGAGCCAATTCACTGCTATGAAAAGTGTCTACTCTAAATGAATTATTATCCGCTTCGAGATCTCGTTTTATTATACGTAAAATATCTTTTTCGTCATCAACAACCATCACTTTTATGGGGCCTTCGTCTGATGAATTGTTGACCATGATATTTCCAAAATAGCGCAACTATTATTAAACATTGTCAAACGAACCACTAAGTTTGATCGAGAGACAAGATAATTTTATTATAATCTCCTGTAGATTTTCAGTCAAAGCTTATCAAGGTCGCTACCTGCGATAGGCAATGAAAAGTAAAATGTTGCTCCCGGTCCGATTTGGTTGTTTTCAGCCCAGATCCTGCCACCATGCGATTCTATAATACTTTTTGATATAAAGAGTCCTAAGCCAGTTCCACGATCCGATTTCGTGATAAATTTCGAGAAAAGATTCGGAAATATCTCGTGATCTATTCCGCTGCCTGAATCTCTTATACTGACAATGACCTCCCTATCAGTTTCACTGGTATCTATCGTTATCAATCCTTTATCGGTGAATTTAATAGCATTGTTTAGCAAGTTGGTTATTACCTGAGATAATCTGCCTTTATCCGCATTGATGAATATGTCCCTAGGTGTATATTCTATATCTGGAAAACGTGATCCTTCATACTCAAATCTCTTTATGTCGGCAAGATTACTCAGTACTACGTCCTTAAGGTTAAACATTTCCTTATTTAGTCTCAAAGAATTGCTCTCAATTCTGGTAACATCTAATATGTCGGATGCCAATCTGTCCAGCCTCTTTGCATTACGTATTAGGGAAGAGACCTGGTCCCTTTCTATATGTATCCTGAGATCTTCGCTATCAAATTGCCGTTCAATATATTGTGCGTCTCCTAATATCGGCATGATAGGGGTACGCAACTCATGAGCCGCTACATTTATGAATTCCTTCTGCATCCTGTCGTGAACCTTCAGTTGTTCATTAGCAGTAGCAAGTAGTCTATTTGACTCAATTAAGGAATCATTTGCCTTCTTTAACTCCAGTGTCCTATTCGTTACCGAAGTTTTGAGCCTTTTATTCCATGAAAGAATAATAAATGCGATTCCAACAGCTATTGCTCCTATAATCATGACTACTAATGTGCTAAAGTTTTTTTGCTGATCTATTAGAAGCCCAACATCGCTTGTCAAGGTATGCGGCGATCCTATGTACAATGTCCAAAGTTGTTTTCCATCGATTATTATGGGCCGGTACGAGATTGTAGTAGTCTTGTCACTTATTGAAACATCCTGAGCACCAGCCTCAGGCCCGAGCGAACGCTTCAATATATCATTGTACGAATCTTTAATATCCGAAGGGATAGTAGATTGAAAATCTCTCGATAAGAAGTTTTTGCCAATTAAAGACTCGTTTCTCGCATAAAGAAAAATGCCATTCTTATCCATTAGGCCTATGTTGCTTACAAGCTCAGGAGAGAGCCTGTCTTGCAAAAATTTTCCTACTCTATTTACATCAATGGCAGACACAATTACGCCTCTGAATCTGTCTGTTGTATTGAGTGGATCACTATTTCTTACTGCATCTTCAGTCCTGTCAAAGATAGGAAATGAAATAAAAATTTTATCGCCGCTAGGGGATCGGTTAACGGTGCTATAATAAGGAAGCTTTGTGCTTCTAGGAGTCAAATAGTACTCCGTTTTGCTAAGGTCAACACCTCTTTCAAATTCTAATTCTGCGTCACCGCTATTGCTCCAAGAAGTAACTTTTCCGTTGGAATCCAGCAAATAATAAGCATTCGTTAATTCGTCGGTGCTGTCCTGTGCATTATTTAATAGAAACTTAATGGTTTGATTATCAGAGTATAACAATGGCAGCGAGTTTGTAAGAGCAGCTAAGTTACTCGTAATCGAATTAATGCTATGAATTAGTATTTGTGATAAGTGATATGCCTCTATTCTAGCATTAGATCGAACATCGTCGGATGCTACTCCGGCAATTTTACTAGCGGTAAAAGAAGAGTACTGATAAGAAAGAACTGACAAGATAGTCGCTATTATTGCGATGAAAAAGAGTAAACCTATGTTGCTTTTAGAGAGTAATGTATCTATCACTAATGTAGCTAGTGTGTGCGTAGACTATAGTTAAATATTCTGCCGCTCTTATTACACCGAATGTTTGAGGAGATTTCTTCAGGTATAACCTGAAAATCCTTATTAAAATGCACTACATCAAATTGCTAGAGCATTTTACATAGTTTCTGAAAAGGATAGCTACGAGGAGGAGCTCCCTAATTCAAATTCGAAATATTCAAATAAATATTCTGTGGCTAGTGTTTCTAAAGTCTAAAACCTTGGCAACTCGCGTGACTGATAAGGAAGTTTCGGTTTGTGTTCCTCTCCATTTTTGCTAGTTCATTGTGGATTGTCTTAAACAATCATTTTTTAGTGAGTCAGCAAACTCGGAATATTGCCACATTCTTTCGACCCATGCTGTAGACCATCCATTATCAGATTCCTCATAATCCGTTATTCTAGAAGAAACATAGAAAATATACTCTGTGTTACTTTGCCACGCAATAACCTACGCAGCTCGACTAGTAGAACAACATATACTTCATAATCCCTCTCGTGGGACTAACCATCCCTAACTTGCTTTTCGAAGAACAATATTTCATTTCCGTCTTCCATTTGTTTCTCTTGCACTATCCGACTGGAATACCTCGTTCCTCTAGGTTCTGAAGTTGTTCTTTTTGATTCTCTTTATCTCCATTCTGTAATCTTCTCCCAACGCATGTATCTTGTGTAAACGAGGATAAGCTTGAAGCATCTATTGCATAGTATCTATTTCCCGTTCCGTAGGTCAGGGATCTTTTTAGGAGTCTATAGTGTTGAATACTGCCTGAGGCTATTGTCCACATGCCACGGGATGCTGTATATAACTGCCTCTGCTAGGTATGTTTTTCTTCCTGTGGCACTTTTTTTGGTTAAAGTAGTCATGCTCTCTCGAAGCTTTTTGTTGTATTCGCTTTCCACCTGACCGACTCAGCTTCATCCGGCACTAAAGGCCAGATTGGTGATTCAAACTGTTCGAAACTTCCGCACTAAATGTCCAACCGAACAATTTGGTCTTGAAATATCTTCTACACCTCGTATTACGACAAGTCATCGGGAGCTAGACTAGATGTTGATACGGATGTAAGCAACAGCATTAGATAGGGAGGAAGAAAGAATCTTGCTCTTTGAGTGCGAAAAGTAAGATTGTGTGAAGGGTGGTGCATAAACACGACCACTGTACTGGTACAAATCCGTTACACTCAGAGTTTTAACATTCGTGTACACATTTCCTAATATATTGCGCTTCTAATGAACCGTCAGGTTAATAAATTATTTCGCATTTGAATTGGCATTTTGGCTCATTAGTCTGGTCAATTAAATTCTTCTTCTAAGGTCTTCTTTTTGTGTTGCATTTGAAAAAGACTGTCAGTTTTTGCCAGCGCTTCTCTCTTGCTGAGCTTGCGAGCCATGGATTGTAAAAGCAAATAGTTCTCTGGTATTACCATTCCTGTCTGGTCGTCAGAATAAGGTATTTTTACTACGTCCTGTTCTACACGAACAACTTCTTGGTGAATATGCACCATATTGGTATCTCCATGGGAAAATCCCAGTTCCATTGCTTTTTTCCTTACCTGGGCAGTTCCTGAAGCCGAATTCAAAATTGCAATCCCAAATTCTTTTCTGAAAGTTTCCATAATTGAATCCTTGCTCGGTGCCTTTGTTTTGAATCTTATTGACATTTGATGGAGGTGCATCATTCTCGAAGGCACCTTGTAAGCATCCACATACAGGTTGGCCGTGGGTATGAAATCTTTAACATCATCTTGATGATGAGGATTAGCGTCCCACTCGATTGAATCCTTCACCTGCTTGGAATCCTCCAGATCGGCCCATCTCCTTATCAAAGCTACGTCAAACCGTGTTATTTCATCCCCAAATCCTTCGATCAAGGGTTGGATAATCCGTCCCATTCCTGAAACATTGCAACTCCCTTGGATGACATAGGTTCGGTCACTAGCTTTCTCGTAGTTGACCCTTGAGTTGTGAATCATGTCAGCAACTGAGTACTTGCCGTGCCTATGTTCACCGCCCTGAAAGATTGCAGGCCTATTTATAGGATCGTATAATTTCTTCTTGTTAAGAAATCCTCCACCTTCTTTAGCCGCATCTATTACTATATCGCATCTTTCTACTGCTTGCTCTATAATGCCGGTAGGCTTGTACCGTTTATCTGTAAATTCCTTCATTTTCTCTTTAGGAACATAAATATCAAAATTGTTTCGGAGGGCCTCCTGCGTTTTTTCGTCAGCGGTATATTTTGCGATTCCTACCAGCTGAATCTCTTTGTCGCCCGAAATTGCGCTGGCAAGTCTGCGACCTATGTTTCCATAACCATTTATGAAGACTTTAGTCAATATGGATCACAAATGAAGTTAAGTTGAAAGTGTGTCCAACATTTAATATAGCTTGCGAACTTAAGCGAATGGCAAAGGGAGTTGGTTTCACGATCAGGGAGTATGCAAAATCAGATAAGATAGTTGTATCACGACAAAACAGCCTGTTATATTGTCTTCATCGTCAATACAACCAAAAAATTCGTCATCCTCGTATCTAATAATGTATTTCTAGTCGACATCCTAGAAGGTTTTTATGCTTATCCTCCTCTCAAAAATGTAGTGACAATGGGCGTTGAGGATTCTAGTTATCGATAACTATGACTCATTTGTTTACAACATCGCTCAGATATTGGGGAAACTTGACGCTCAAGCCATAGTACAACGGAACGACAAACTAAGTTCTGCCTCAGTCTTGGAAATGAACCCAGACGGTATCATTATATCCCCCGGACCTGGACACCCGGCAGATCGGAGGTACTTCGGAAACTGTACAGATATTATAGTCAACTTAGGACCAAAAACACCTATTTTGGGTATCTGTCTAGGGCATGAAGGAATAGTTAATGCATTCGGAGGGAAAATAATAAATGCGAAAAAGGTTAGACATGGAAAAACCAGTCCAATTGAATATAAGTCTAGCGAACTATTCAAAAATATAACTAATCCATTTAAAGCTACCCGATATAACTCTCTTGTCGCTGACCCAAAAAATATCCCTAATTGTCTGGAAGTAACCGCTAGGGCTCTCGATGACAGCGAAGTGATGGGAGTAAGACATAAACAATACCAAATAGAAGGCGTTCAATTTCATCCTGAGTCAGTTCTAACGGCGTTCGGTCCGAAGATCCTTCAGAATTTTATAAATATGTTAAAAAAATGAGTTTCGATGCAAGACTTTCCTCGAATAATCCAAAAGCTAGTTTCTAGAAAAGAGCTTTTCGATGATGAAATAGTTTATGCGTTGAATCTAATACTGCAGGGCAAAGCGTCAGAGGCCTCTACCGCATCCTTTCTGATAGCCCTTCGTATGAAGGGAGAAACACCATATGAACTTAAGGTAATGATGCAGATAATCAAAAAGCATGCAATTAGGATTACTCCGAGAACTGGAGGGCTATTGATTGACACCTGTGGGACGGGGGGTGGCCGGATAAATACGTTTAATATTAGTACTGCATCTGCAATAATTGCTAGCTCGGCAGGAGCAAAAGTAGCCAAACATGGTAACAGGTCAGCCTCAGGCATCTGTGGAAGTGCGGATTTTATGGAACAAGTTGGACTTAACCTAGAATGCCCAATCCCAGATATACTCGGGGCAATAGAGCATACCGGATTGGGTTTTCTTTATGCTCCGAAGTTTCATCCCGCCTTACAAAATGTCGCGTCGGCAAGAAGAGCAATTGGAATCAGAACCGTTTTTAACATTATTGGTCCGCTAAGCAACCCGTGCACTAACTTAAGCGGACAATTAATAGGCGCTCCTGAGCCTAAAATGACTGAAACTTTAGCACTCGCACTGCAGCAATCAGATACGGAAAATATAATGTTGGTCAATTCAAAGGACGGACTAGATGAGCTTTCCAATACTTGTGAAAACTATATTACCTGGGTAAGACGAAAGGAAGTAAAACACACTAGTCTTCATCCTCGTGAAGTAGGAATAGAACTCGCCAAACTAGAAAACTTGACAGTGCATTCTAAGGAGGAATCTATAGGAGAGACATTGCGGGTGATCTACGGGGTAGCCGACAGGCAAAAACAAGATATCGCAATTTTAAATGCATCGGCTGCATTGGTCATTGCAAAGGCATCCGCAAACTTTCGAGAGGGAGTAGAGCTTGCTCGAGACGCCATAAAGGACGGGAGAGCCGAGAGAAAACTGTCGGAATACATACGACGTTGTGGCCGAATACAGGTATTACTCGAAATGGAGAAAAGATTTCTTCGATGAAATTTTTCGATTTTTGACAATTTAGTTAATCTTATTGCGAGTCTCTTGGTAGATAACTGGTTATAGGACAACAACGCATTGCTGGAAAACTTAACTGCACAGCATACCAGAGCCAGGCTATGTATTAGCATAAGCCATCTTGTTGTTCAACAGAAAATTAGGTATTTTGATTATTGATCCTAATCCTATTCAATTTAGGTCCTGCTACAAAGCGGGTCGAGCCTCGGCAATCCTGATGATTTTCTAAAGACCAACACGTGGGTACTGTTAGTCGAATGAATCTAATAATAGTCAGGATAAGCTGATATGGTTTATGTTATTGCAATACTCAAGCAATTACAAACGAGCAACGCACAACACACAAAAAACTCGAAGGAGCCATATATTTTTATTCTGCGAAATACTTTAGGTTGTGAGCTAGGAAGATTATATTGCCAAAATTGGATGACAATCCAGTTCCCAACATAATGTCTTTAGGATGGAATGATTTGGTTCTTTTAAAACGTAAACTTTCATCATCTCTTAGGAATACTACTCAAAATATCATTAATATTGATACAAACAAACTTCCTAGGATTAATCAACAAATATACGAAGAAAAAACAGCACTTAACGGTTTAATAACGAAATCCAAGCGCAATCAAATGGACATTAAGGCCGCTAATGCTGAATTGCTCGCTCTTAGTGAAAAGATCAGCCAATCAAAGAATTTCCTCGGTATAATGCAAAATCGGTTACCACGAGAAACAGAGGATTCACTGTTGCACATTGTTAAAGTTAACGAATCTCTGATTCATGAGGGAAAATATCGCAGCACAAGAGAGAAGGATCTGATACTTTCAATAATAAGAGACGCTACAATGAAGATAGAAGCAATAAAGGCCTTCCGAACAATTAGGGCCCAGCTCCAGCAACTAGAGAGTCACTCCGAACTCACTACTAATTCACTTTTAATGCTAAACAATGAGAGTCAGTCTCTACAACAAGAAATCTCCCGATGCAAAAAGAGAATTCAGACTTTATTTGATAGCAAGCACCAAATTGTCGCAGAACGCTCTGGTTGCTTATCCGAGTACAATGATACGTCCTTACAATTGGAGAAATTAAACGCACAGATGGACCTGGCAGCAGACCAAAGAAGGAGACAGAGACAAGAACAAATTCGACCAGTTCATGATATGAATATATCCACAGCAAAAGAGTTAGCTAGGAAGAAATTGCAATCTGGTGCCAAGCTGAGTCTTGAAGAACTTCGATTGCTTTACGACGAGAACGACTTCTAGTTTAAGAAAAAGAGTCATCCCCGAGTAATGATGACGTATTAACTCAACTGGATCAACCTGAGTTTCAAATCCTGCATCGGTATCAGGCCTTATCGTTAGACCCGAATCCACGGCACACCATATAGAGTTCGCTGCTCTGCTGTCTACTTGCCATCGGCTTTGTCAGAAGAACCTTGTCAAAACATTCTTCTGTCTCTTTCTTGAATTCCTTCAGAAGCTCTCCTTCAAATACTTTGAGTATAGCATTGCCACCTCTAACCAGTACTTGTTTGGCAATATTCAAACTGCTTTTACTTAAAGAGATCTGTTTAGCATGATCAACACTCCAAATTCCGCTGACGCTGGGAGAAATATCTGATAGCACGGTATTTGCCTTACCATTGAGGATTTGTACGAGTGAGCTAATTGTATGAGTATCCTCAATATCGCCTTGCAAAATTGTCACACCTTCTAGTGTTGGGACTTTTTGAATGTCTACTCCGATTACCTTGCCTTTAGTTACAGCCATCTTCGCGACTTGAAGCCATCCTCCTGGAGCACATCCTAGGTCTACTACAATACTTTTTGGTTTTAGGATATAATATGACTTATTGAGCTGAAGCAGTTTATATGCTGACCTGCTCCTGTAACCTTGTTCTTTTGATAACCTGCGATAATAGTCCCTCCTAGCATCAATTAATTTCATCGAAGAAAACATCCAGTCCTGTTTGATTTAATTCTCCAATTGAGTTTAGTGTGTACGAGTTTAGTGATCTGCTACAAACCTCTGGTCAAGGTTGCGACGACTAGAATTATTTTTTATCCCTGAGAACTTTGAAATACGCAAACCTTTGTTTAGCATATTATACCGATATTTTCTAAAAACAAGATGGCAGGTGACGAATGTCATCTCCTTCGCTGCCACTTTAACTTGCGGCCTTTCTCAGCTTTCATATTACCTCTCGGGATCTTGGCTGGAAGTTTCCCTTTTTTGGATTTATCCGACCGGCCCTCTCTGGGATTTTGATATGTCTGGTTTTCAAGTTTCTGTGTGATTTGTTTCCTCTCATGGAAGGACACAGTAATCCAATCTTCAACCAGGCCGCAACTTTGAGGGCTATATAGGCTATCAATCGAACACATATGCTCACCTGGGCAACTGAGACAAGGCGCAGATTCAATACATTCCATACTAATAGGAAGATTGATAGGAAGAAGCCTATATGTCCACCTTCCATTTTCGAAAAATCTTACTCTTCTTATAAGCGAGCGTTTCTCAAGGGAAGCGGCAAGTCGAGAACCATCCCTACTATTAAGTTCGAGCTCCTTCCAGAGCTTGGATTGGACTATGCCGCCTTTTCCTTTATCGGTGATAATTCTGAGACCTCTTCCTGCCAGGTCTTCAATATCTGTCCAATTTCCAGTCAACGAATCGACCTCTAATATAACAATAAAACAGTTAACTCATAATTATTCGTTTTGTAGTAGGCCTTAGGAAAGCTAGGTCTTCCCAAAGATTTTGTCGAAATATTCTGATTGTTCCTTATTTAGTTCGCCTGCTTCGCCTTCTTCAATACTTGCTAGATTCTTGGCCAACCGTTTCTTGTACTCTAGCTGCATTTGGCGAGCGATTTGTATTCTCTGGGCTTGTGGCGACCCTGCACCGTGCATAGATTCTGTGAGATATCCAACAGCGTTCCTGCCAAGCGTCATGTTTTCAATGAGTCTCAGTATTCTTACTCTGTTCTCAGTTGAAACCCCTTTTCTCCCTTTTAGATACTTATCTAGTAGAGGACCTGTTTCTGGACTTCTGAACTCTTTTTCTGAGGGCATAGTAACCATCAGTCCACCAGCAATGTCCTGTGCAAGTCTGCCTATTTCGTAGGGAAACCTTGTAACATTGTGCTTGCACACGTTTGCTAGCATGTCATCATTTTGGTAATTCCCAGCCGACGTCTTGTGAGCCTGATAGGATGAAGCAATACCTGCTGCAAATATAGTTTCATTAAGATGCGTCATCTCGACAAGCTTATCCTTTATATGAGATGCATTATCTACACCGTTATAATCTGCAATTGCTGCGGCTGCGCCAACTAGGACATCGCCTAGGCCAGTTTTACATACATAGCTTCTCCTGTGGTAGCACGTAAAGCGTTCCACAAGCATGGACGCAAATTCAACTTCGCCGTCCATGAAGATAAGTTCCTTGGGGATGAATACATTATCAAAAATTATCATTGCCTCTTGTCCGGAGAATTTCGCGTTACCTGCGTCCAAGTCCCCAGCTTCCATACTTCTGGTATCACATGACTGTCTGCCATAAATATAAGTGATACCTTTGGCATCAGCTGGCACAGCACCTACTACAGCGTACTCCTTATCTTCTTGTCTGAGTCGCATGGTCGGCATTACTATAATCCAATGAGAATTGATACAACCTGTCTGATGCGCCTTGGCGCCGCTTAAATATACTCCATTCTCGTCCCTCTTTATTATGTGGACAAAAAGATCAGGATCAGCTTGCTGAGAAGGAGATAGACTCCGGTCTCCCTTGACATCAGTCATTGCACCTCCAATAACAGAATTTTCGGTCTGAATCTCCTTAACGAATTCCACGAAACGTTTATGATAGCCTGTACTATACTTGCTGTCAATTTCATAAGTTGTTGAATAAAGGGAATTAAGCGCATCCATTCCCACACAGCGTTGAAAACAGGTACCAGTAAGCTGACCGAGCTTTCTCTGCATTCTGTTCTGATTTACCAAGTCAGTGGCACTTTCGGCAATATGAAGAAATCTGTTGACTTTTATTCCGGTAAGAGAGGAATGAGAGGAAGCAATTTCTGGTTCATTATTTGCGATATCATAGGTTTCTGCCACGGCATTAATTGACGGCCTAATCATAGGGTGGTCAACAGGCTCCTTTATGAGTTCACCAAATAAATATACCTTCATATCCCTCCCTCTGAGGCTTTCGATATATTCGGCCCCATTTTTAATAGGCATAATAAGTAAATATGACGAAGATATTATTTATATCTTATTAGAAATTTATAAGAAAATTTAACAATTTGGACGATCGGAATACTCTATAAAGAATTAAGGTATCAAGAGAAATGTCTCAAAGCTCTGGTTTTTTTAATGTGAACCAGCCATTGCGTATTCCTAATGTGGATGCTTATCACACAACCTGCCGTCGAGGAAATTCGTTTTGAAGATATACTTATTAGACTACCAGGCAGTACTTTTTAAATTTTCAAAAGAAAAGAATTGATCCGAACGAAGAATGTTCTAGAGGTATATTATTGCTAAGCGCCGCACTGTGTAATACTGAAATTTACGAATTCTGTTGACAATATTATGTACGTTATCCCATATAGTAACGTCATTAAATGTCATGTTAACTAATTACTTAATAGATGAGATGAGATTACCACCATTATGTCCGTGCAATCTGTTCACGAACCTTTACATGAAGGAGCAGTACACTCAGACACAATTTTAATCTTCATTCTAATCAAGGCATGATTGTTGAAATTCCAGAATACATAATTGGGAGAAGTCCAGGTCGATTCTGCCCACTAGTACATTATCCAATAGACTAATTAGAAGACCTTCTATTCAAAGCAAACCAAACAAAAGTGATAATCTTGAAGCCCGATGATAAAGGCTTGAAAAATTCCGACTCATATGTTAAACCATCTATATTTACAAGTATATTTGAAAGCAAAAGATTGCTCCACGATACTCCAATTTTTGAACCATATGATCTTATAGCTGGCAAATTAATGCCGAATACCTCTTATGATGTGGATAGTCCTTTATCGAAATTGGCAGTAGTAAAAAGAACGCTTCTCCAGTACCTCAGTCCTTCAGCTGCTGTCGATAAGCTCGTCTATATACTTGCTTCCTTTACTTCTATCCCAGAAAATAGAAAAGAGCTGGACAAATATTTGGAATGGCTTAGATATTTGGAATATTTAGATGACTTAATGTACACTGATAATTAAATGTCGAGACATTGTCTTGGAGAAATTGCCCTTTTTTTATGATTCTGCCTAGTGAATTATAACTATTATTTTGTGAAAGACAGAATGCTACTCTATTTGTTTTCATGAGCAGGTACTTCCTTTGATCGAAAATACTTGAATGACAATATTCATTCACAATCTTTTTTATGACCAAGTATTCCTTGAATAACATGAGCACGAATAATTTAGACCTGACCAAGATAATCAAGACTTTCCCTGACTTTCCGAAGAAAGGCATCTTGTTTAGAGATGTTAACCCTATCTTTAGAAGGCACGAGGCTTTGAGCTACATATCCCAAGAATTTTGTGACCAACTACGTACGTACACTATAGACTATATAATTGGAATAGAATCAAGAGGATTTATTGTAGCGACTGCTTTGGCATTGGCCATGGGCAAGGGATTAATTTTGATCCGGAAGGCCGGTAAGCTTCCTGGACAAACACTTAAGCAACCCTATGATATCGAATATGGCAATTCGATAATGGAAGTTCAGAAAGATTCGATTAGACAAGGCCAAAGCGTGCTAATAGTCGATGATCTTGTCGCAACGGGGGGAACTGCCATAGCAGCAGAGCGACTGGTATCACAGTTAGGAGGGAAAGTCGTCGGATTTGCATTCGTTGTAGAGCTTGCTAACTTAGGTGGAGCAACAAAGATAAGGGAATTAGGATACGATGTTTGCTCTCTGGTAGTGTATGACTAATGCCAAGTAAGCATCACGCAAAAATTGGAATCATTGGGGGCACCGGGTTGTATGATTCTAATTTTTTCAAATATAGCAAGCGAGTTAAGGTAGATACTCCTTACGGAGAAACTTCTGATCTAGTAACCCTCGGTGACTGCTTTGGAACTCCTATTGCCTTTATACCACGACATGGTAGGAAGCATACAATCCCACCTCATAAGATAAACAGCCGTGCAAACATATGGGCTCTGAAGGAACTTGGGGTGACAAGAATACTATCTCCCTCAGTTGTGGGGAGTCTGAAGAAAGAACTCAGGCCAGGTGACATAGTAGTATCAGATCAGTTCATTGATTTTACAAGACAGAGAGACTACACCTATTACGACAATGGACAAATTTGTCATATATCGATGGCAGATCCTTTCTGTCCGGAATTAAGGCAGATTGCAATACAACGTATCAAAAATCTACTAAACTATGATGTTCATTCCAAAGGAACCTATCTTTGTGTAGAAGGGCCGAGATTTTCCACAAGGGCAGAGTCACTATTTTTTAAAGACGTTCTGAGCGCAGACGTAATTGGAATGACACTGGTGCCCGAATGTGTGCTTGCGAGAGAAGCGCAATTATGTTATGTCTCAATTGCAATGATTACAGACTATGATGTATGGTCAGATTCACCCGTAAGCACTAAAGCCGTCTTGGAAATATTAAATATGAACGTAGAAAGAACCAAAAAGATAGTAACAGATTTAGCCAGCAATATACCTCCAAAAAGAAACATCTGCGATTGCTCAAGGGCTCTGGATGGTGCCCTCATATAATTAATTACTTTTGTGCTTCTGTTCTTTAGAATCTGTTATGGAGATGTCTCCTTCTATTAATTTTCTTTGAACCTTTAGCTCTACCCATTCTGGGTCTATTTGCATTTTCTTTATGTCCTCTAATGTCTTTTTAGATATAGAAAGACTGATGTTGTGTCCTCCAATCCTACCAAAGGCAATTGCTCTGAATCGAAATGTTCTGTTACCTTGGATGACAAAATAGCCAGACAGTTTGCTCGCGATTTCTGTGCCCATTACGTTATTCACGTAAACATCGATTGAGATATCCTCTCTATCGCCACTAAATGTGGAGGTCATTTCGCATTTGCTTCCTCCGTTATTTCCAGATTGCGATTTATGTTTTTTTCTACCAGAAATGACCACCACTCCGTATCGACAATCTTATAGTCCCTTACCTCAACGGTAACAAGCTTATTTTCGGGGTCAGAGAACTGCGATTTTCCTCGGTCAACTAATTTAACCAATTTCCATCGGTCTCTTCCTTTGATTTTCCTGCTAACTGCAACAGCCCATTTTTTGCCTTGTTCTATACTGGGCATACCTATAAACTCGACTATATCCAACACACCCAATCTTTTTTCCTCGCAGAATAATTCATTAGTTATAGCACTACGCCATACGTCTACTGCGCCGATAGTTTTCTGATTTTCATTTATGTTGATCACCCCGAAATATACTACTTTATCCTCACCCTTGTTCTCTGGCATGATTATTCTAAATCGTGATCAAATAGAAAGGATTATTGAGTCCTTGCATTTTCGAAGTGACTCTCTAAAATTAATCCGATGTTATCTACTTTGATGTTCTTTTTAAATTCCCTGTTCTCCTCTTCGCAGAGTATTCTATATCTGTTCGATGCGGCAAACCTTGGATGTAGCGATTCATACTGGCTTGCTGAAATTTCAATCAGCATACCCTTTTTTACCAGAGAGTCAGCGGCTCTTCTTGCATGTGATAACTTTATCCTTGAGATGCCACATATCTGTTCTGGTGTCATCTTTCCATTTTTGACTATGAGAAGAAAGATTTTGGACTCGTCGGACGACAACTTTAGCTCAGTGCTAAGAACTTTTTCCAGGCTGGCGAAATTCACCGACAACGAAGATAGACAATGCTTGACGTTATTTTTTAAGATTGTGCATTTGCAGTGTACTGTATTGTTCAACGGTTTTGGTCATTAATATGCTTAGCTTCTAAAACAACAAATTGTGATCAAAAGATTATGTGACTTTTAGTCCCCGAAGACACACTGCCATCAGGAGATTGCACACATGGTTCATCGCTGATGAAAAAAGAAAGGATATGCCGCTATTTTCAGTATTTAATCGTGTGCCAAGATATAATCGGAGGATGGCTTTCTTCAGGTTTCCTTGTAAAATCGAAAGCAGCCAGTTCGGAATTGAAATTTATTCCTGAGAAGCTGCAGTATCTCTTAAATCAACATCTGTCTAGAAGTGTACATTAGCTAACGCAATAGGTATGGTCCAGCAATGAGCATGATTACTATCACAATGAAAATAAAAGTTATAGCACTATTTACAGTCGATGGATTAATCTTTCTTCCCTTGGATTTTAACTTATTCTCAATTAGAGAGCCGTACAGCTGGCCCCCATCAAAAGGACCGATGGGAAGCGCGTTGAATATGCCGACATTAAAGTTGATAAACCATAACCAGAACAGCATGTTAGAAATAGCAGGGAATGAGGATCCAAATACACCAGACTCGTATTTTGATGCCAGCGATTCGGAATAGGGCGCAGGAAATGGTCCCTCTAGAGTTGGGGGAGTAAGTAACAGGAGATATCCCCGAGGATCAAGGAAAGCTCTCTTATAATTATCCAACGCCTCTGAAGGAGAACCCATTCCAATAATAGTGACTCCCAACAAACCGTTCTCATTTATTCCCGATTTAGTATTGATGTTTCCCCGACTGTCCTTCCATATTACCTCTATACTGTCTCCCTTGCTGGATTGAAGGATTTTTCCTACGTGGCTCAATTCTGTTATTTTTTGGCCATCTATGGATTGTATTGTCGATCTTTGGCTAATGCCCAACTGTTCGGCCAGTGATCCTGGTCGAACCTCTCCTACCATTACACTGGGGCTCTCGTCGAAACCAGGCAATGGATTAAGAGTGGACACAACAAAATAAAGGGTGATCAAAGATGCTACAGCAAGTATCATATTATTGAGGGGACCTGCTGTCAATATTGAACTTTTGTGCTTGAGAGGGGTCTTTTCTAATTCTTCCCGCTGAATATTCACAAATGCTCCAATAGGAAATATTAGAAAAAGTACTAATCCTGTCGATTCCACTTTAGCGTTATAAACTCTAGCCACTATACCATGACCAGCTTCATGGATAACGATCGTAATGACAAGAGCGATCCAACCGTATGTCCAAGGGAGCAACGGATTTAGCCCTGGGATTAATAAGTTGGCTTGTGGTCCTATTTCACGTACTCCTTCCCTTGCTGCGGAATTCGAGAGCATGCTAGTGAGCCCAATAAAAAAAAGAACTATTGCCAATGCGGTGATTAAGGGCATAAGATAAGTACTGAACTCAGAGTAAACCCTCGCAGCTCTGGTCTTTGCTATTTTATCGAAAAAACTTATGCCAAATGGAGTGTGAATGAGAAACAAAACAAGTTTTCTTTCCACACGAACCTTATTCTGTTGCTGCACTTTGATTAAATGGTAGTGTTAGGTTATTTAAATTAATCCGCACTTATGTTTCCATTTAATCACAATTAAAGTTCCTAAGCAACGCATATTTTTGACTGATTTGTAAATCAACACTAGCCTATTATATCAGACTATTAATATCTAGTATGAGTAATTGACCGAAACACCGAAGGTTGAAGATGATACAAAGAGACTTATAGCAAATCCGCCCTTGAATTTATTGTTCAATCCCAATTTTGTAAATAGAAAGGACATATGGAACATAAATATAACAACTCTTCTTGAGATGCTTCTTGCAATAATCAACAGAGCTGCCATCAAAGATTTGAGGGTTTGTGGCCTTGCAGCTCTTTCATCCGCAATGATTCATAGAATAAAAGTCGAGAGTATATTCGAGCTTGAAAAAATTGCAATGCAGCATAAAAGCTTGGAATATACAAAGAAAGACGACCCGATACCAGAGCTTAAGCCAATTGAGATTCCGTTCAGAGTCGAATCTACCTACCCAGTTTCCTTGACCGATTTGTTATATGTCTTGGAAAACATGATTTCTGAACTAACGAATCCTAAACAAAAGAAAAAACAAGTTGATTTAGAAGCAAATTCTTCATTTGATTTTAATCAATACCTGACAAGACTTGAGGAAATATTGAGGGAATATCAGGATCGTATCATAAACTCTCTCAGAATCGAAGGATCAAAATCGTTCAGGGAATTAGTTGCCAGTTTACAACCTATCGAAATTGCTAGAACCTTTATAGCAATGCTTTATTTGGGAACGAATGATATGCTGGACATAGAGCAAAGAGAAGAAGTCGACGACATTAAAATGATCCTCAAAAATAAATAATTCATGTTGAATTCTATACGTTATCCGGGGCACTAGGACAGAGGAGTTGTTCTCTCAAGATGAGATTAGTGCAAGGATCGAGGCGGCACTTTATTCGGCAGGACGACCACTTACAATAGACGAACTTGTTAAGGCAGGAGGAATTAACTCAAGAGAAAAAACATTGAAGGTAGTTGCTGACTTGGTGAAAAAGATGAAAACTGTTTTTAAAGCTTTAGAAATCGACCAATTAGAGGACGGAACTTTTGTTCTTCAGTTAAAACCCGAATATGCGCCTATCATCAAAAAGTTTGCAAGCCAGCCTATAGTATCAGCAGGTGCTCTAAAGACCCTCTCCTATATAACCTACGAACAACCAGTTCTTTCTAGGAGGCTTGTTCAAATTAGGGGCAGTCAAGTTTATTCTCATCTGAAAGAACTTGAACGGCTTGGTTTTGTCCAGCACGACAAGGTTGGAAGACTTAAAATATTTAAGACAAGTAAGAAGTTTCAGGATTATTTCGGTGTAGAAGACGTTAACACTTTAAAGGGAAGGCTTACAAACATCAAAGGTTAGTTGATACAGAGAGCGTAGAAGCATTAATAATAACGAATTTGTATTTCGAATCCCATGCGCAAATCAATAGAAAATCTGTCTGGGCGGAAATTCACAGGCGGCCATAAAGTCGCTATGAGGGGGAGGCGAAAATTTGAAATTGACAGATATCCCAATGAAGCCCTCTTTGGCGAAAACCATATTAAGACAAGGAGAGTTAGAGGCAACAATAAGAAGACCGCTGTGAAGTTTGGTGCATTTGTTAACCTAGCCGACCCTGTGTCGAAGAAGACGACCAATTCCAAGATATTGCAAGTGGTAAAAAATCCAGCCAATAAGGACTATGAAAGAAGAGGAGTGATTAGCAAAGGTGCCTTGCTAGAGACAGAGTTCGGTATAGCACGAGTAATATCACGGCCAGGACAGGACGGTTGCATTAATGCGGTACTTATAAAACAGTAGATTTGGCGGTTAGTCCTCTTAACAGGCGCTTCAGAAATGTCTATCTTTTCTGTTGGCCCTCTTTATCCAGAACCAGTGCTACTAGTAGAAGGTAAATCAAATAGGGAAGACAGAAAGTTTATTGTAGCAGCAGATCTTCATATAGGTTCCGAAACATACGGTGCTAAGAATGAAATTAATCTAAATTCAGAAATCCTAATCCAAAATATTAATGATAGGTTACTTAGTTTAGTAAAGTCGTCTAAGGCCAATGGAATAATATTGCTAGGTGATCTCAAGTCAAATATTTCTGGAATAACAGGACTGGAGAGGCAAAGCATATCCACGGTTCTAGCTTCTCTTTCACACCAAACTGAGGTATACCTTGTACCAGGGAACCATGATAGTTTCATCAAATACATAGCACTGAATTCAGTTAATCTTATTTCACCCAGCGGGATGGTTCTAGGTGACATACTTTTTATACATGGGCATACAATGCCCTCAACTATAAGATCTTGTGTATCAAGAATTATAATGGGGCATGTCCACCCTGTTTTTCTAAAACCCAATAATATTGTAAGCGGACAAAGGGTATGGATTTATCTAAAGGTTAGAAAAGAGGCAGTCTTTCCAAATAGCGATGGGCTGCTGCAAATAATGGTAATGCCATCTTTCTACGGTATTAGTCGGGCACGCCATGACAACAGAAGGAAGGTCGTGTCGCCAATACTTGATCGTGTGGTGAAGGATCACGCAATTAAAGAAATGCTATGCTTGACGCTCGACGGTTCCATAGTGGCCGACCTTTCGTCTGAGGACGATATTCTTCTTTGATTATCCATGGAAGAAAAGAGACGCGATTAGTCGAGACTCCTGTAATTTCTTAGATAATCTATTGTAGGTTCTGACGAGGTAAGCCATTCAAGTGTCTTAACGAAAGAGATTGCCCCCTCTATGGTAGTTAAAACAGGAACCCGCATTTCTACAGCTTTTCTCCTTATCTGGTATTCATCATACAACATTCCGACATATTTTTCAATTGTAGAGGTCGAAGGGATATTAATTATGAAGTCGATTTTTTGCTCGAACAGTAAGTCAGCGATGTTAGGTTTTCTACCGGGCTCACTTAACTTGTACACTCTCTTTACTGATCCAAATAGGTTCGATTCGAGGAATTCAGCAGTATGCTCTGTTGCCATGATTTGATATCCTAAAGAAGAAATTAACGAAATTAAAGATAGGAGCCTAAACTTATTTTTCTGTCCTCCGACACTGATTAATGCAGATCCTGATAATGGTAGCGAGTACCCCGCTGCCAAATAGGCTTTCGAGAGCGCATCATAAAAGCTCTTGCCAAAACAAGCGACCTCTCCAGTCGAGTGCATTTCTACGCCAAGAACAATATCAGCGCCTTCTAACTGCATGAAAGAAAATTGAGGAACCTTGATAGCGAAAGCGGAAGTCTTCAACCATAGATCCTTGGCTGAATCCGGAAGACCTTTGCCCGCCATAGCTCTTGCTGAAAGACCAATCACATTGGCCTCTATGAACTTAGACACGAAAGGCATCGATCGGGATGCCCTCACATTAGCTTCGATGACGAATACTTCTTCATTTTTTACCAAGTATTGAATATTATAAGGACCTACGATGTTAAGGGCCTCACCTATCTTTGATGTATATTCTTTGATAGTTTCCAATGTTTTCCTGTCTTGTCTCCAAGGAGGAATACACATTATTGCGTCACCAGAATGAATGCCTGCGTTGTCTATGTGCTCGATGATCGAGCATACTATAACACCATTCTTTCCTGACACAGCATCCACCTCCACCTCTGCTGCCTCTTGGATGAATTTGCTTATCACGACAGGATGTTCAGGGCTGATGGTTGTTGCCGAGGCTAAGAACTGTTCGAGTTGGTGCTCTGCCCAAGCGACCTTCATTGCTGCGCCACTCAAAACATACGATGGTCTAACAAGAACCGGATAGCCCACGCTTTCAGCAAATTTCTTTGCCTCACTTACATCGGAAAATCTTTTCCATGCTGGCTGTTTGATATTTAGTCTGTCTAGCAGCTTTCCAAACTTAGCCCGGTCTTCCGCCCTGTCAACATCTTCGCTTCTCGTTCCTATAATCTTCGCTCCGCTCTTAGATAATTTAGGAGTAAGATTATTCGCCGTTTGTCCCCCTACACAAGTCACTATCCCGCACGCTCTCTCTCTTTCATATATGTCAAGGACCCGTTCAAAGCTTAACTCCTCGAAGTAGAGGCGATCAGAGATATCATAATCAGTGGAAACGGTCTCTGGATTGCAGTTAATTATCGATACATTTCTGATACCATTGTCTTTTAGACCCCATACCATATTAACTGTGGCCCAATCAAATTCAACGCTGCTTCCTATCCTGTAAGGACCAGCTCCAACTACAATGGTACTCGGCTCATTTTCATAAATTTGGATATCGTCATTGTCGCCGTTATAGGTCATATACAGATAGTTAGTTTTAGCGGGCCACTCAGCAGCAAGCGTATCTATTTGTTTAACTACCGGTCTTATTCCAAATTTGTGTCTTAAGCTTCTTACCTGTTTCTCATCAATACCCAAACATCGTGCAATTTGTCTGTCTGAGAATCCAGTCTTTTTTGCCTCTGCAATTAAGAATTCATCAAAGGCTGAAGCACGTAGGCGATTTTCTATTTCTATAATATTATTTATACACAATAAGAACCAGGGATCTATGTGGGAAAGCTGGTTGATTCTGTCCACGGGAATTCTTGCTTTTAAGGCCCGAAGAACTGTAAACATTATACCATCATCCGGATGAAGAAGTGATTGTTCGATCTTTTCTATTTCCTCATGGGAGTAAGCTTCATCGTTGTTCACATCCGACATAAGTCCGTCTTTATCTATATCACACATTCTGATCGCCTTTTGTACTACTTCTTCGAAATTTCTTCCTATTGCCATTACTTCTCCAACTGATTTCATTGTGCTTCCTAATCTTCGCTTGACATGCTCAAATTTCTGAAAATCCCAGCGTGGCATTTTTAAAGTGATGTAATCAAGAGAGGGCTCAAAACAGGCGGTAGTGGCCTTCGTTATCCTATTCGTAAGTTCTGGAAGACTATAACCAAGACCAATCTTCGCGGCTATGTATGCGAGCGGGTAGCCTGTAGCCTTACTAGCCAGAGCAGAAGATCTTGAAAGTCTAGCATTGATTTCAATAGCGCAGTATTCTTCAGAAAAGGGATTCAACCCGAACTGAATATTACATTCTCCGATAATGTTACATTGCGAGATAGCTCTCTGGCCCGCCGAACGGAGTTTATGGTATTCTATATTGTTGAGAGTTTGAGACGGCGTAACTACTATATTGTCTCCAGTGTGGACTCGCATTGCAAGTACATTTTCCATATTACAGATCACCGCATTATTTCCTTGGCTGTCACGTATTAACTCGTACTCAATCTGCTTCCAATTCCCCACATATTTTTCAATTAACACTTGATGGACTACGCTGAGGGATAAGCCGCGCTGCACAATTTCTTCCAATTCGTATTCATTATAAGCCACACCACCGCCCTTCCCTCCAAGCGTATACGCTACTCGAATAATAACCGGAAAACCCATTTCCTTAGTAATTCCCTTGGCCTCAGACAGCGAATAGGCTGGCGAGCTAGGCAAGACGGGAACATCGCTTTTCTGCATCGCCTCCTTGAACAGCTGCCTGTCCTCCGTAATCCTGATACCTTCTATTTGTGTCCCTAAAACGTTTATCCCGTATTTATTCAGTATTCCTTCATCTTCTAGGGTCACACCACAATTAAGCGCAGTCTGTCCTCCAAAGCCCAACATTATAGAATCTGGTCTTTCCTTTTCTATGACTCTTTGTACATATGCTACACTGATAGGCACCAAATACACCTTCTCAGCAAACCTGCTATCTGTTTGGATTGTAGCAATATTTGGATTGATTAGTACGCTTCTAACATTATCTTCTCTTAAAGCCTTGAGACATTGAGAACCGGAGTAGTCAAACTGGCGGTCAGGATTACTGACTTTCGCCCGCTTCTCCGATTTTAATTGCGCCGCTTCCTATAACAAGAACTTTTTTTATTGATTCATGCTTGGGCAATTTTTCCTCCATTTAATGCGCTTTTCCTATCCAACTTAACTGATTCGCCTCGTCTTACAAGATTGCCTCTGTTCTTAATCAATTCCCAAAACCTGTCGAATACAAATGTGCAGTCATAGGGGCCCGGAGAAGCCTCCGGGTGAAACTGAACTGCAACAATAGGTTTTTCGTCATGTTCTATTCCCTCCACAGTTGTATCATCAATATTTGAAAACCATATTCTAAACCCACTCCCTTTCAGGCTTTCTGGCCTAATCCCATACCCGTGGTTTTGGGTGGTGATATAAGTCTGGCCATTGTTTAAGTCCTTACACGGTTTATTTTGTGCTCTGTGGCCAAATTTTAATTTGAACGTTTTGGCACCAGCGGCTAAAGCCAATATTTGATTTCCAAGGCATATACCCAATGTTGGGGTTGAGGTATCGATTAACTTTGTGGCGGTCTGAATTGTCTCCTGACAATGCGTGGGGTCTCCGGGGCCATTGCTTATTATAACGCCAGCAGGGTTATATTTCATGATCTCCTCATAACTAGAATCCCAGGGCAATAACACAGCCTTATATCCAGACTTTATAATATTTCTTATTATGCTGTATTTTGTTCCTGTATCTACAAGTACAATGCATTCTTTCTTATCATCCCCATACTGACGCACATGACGCGCTGACACTTCATTCATGAAATTCCTGCCCTCGTAGTTCTCGCTTTCCATCAATTCTAATAACCTGGATTTCTCAGCAACAAGATTACTGGAGACAGACATTGCTCCCGCCATCACTCCCCTGACTCTAAGTTTCTTGGTGAGCTCTCTCGTATCAATTCCATAGATTCCTGGAATTCTTTCTTCGTATAGCCACTGATCCAAAGTTTTGATGCAGGTCCAGTGACTTGCAATAATCGACAGATTGTGAATCAGAAGGCCCTTTATCTGAATTTGATCCGATTCAAAGTATTTTGGTAGTCCATAAGGGTCCTGCAGCTTGTTGCTAGGAACTCCATAATTCCCGATGAGAGGATAAGTTATGCATAAGATCTGCCCTCTATACGACGGGTCCGTAAGTGTTTCAGTGTATCCTACCATACCCGTATTAAAAACCACTTCACCTGCAGAGTCAGTCGGATATCCAAATCCGATGCCTGAGTAAGAGCTACCGTCATCCAGCATTAGTTTAGCTCTATAACCACTATACAATTGCTTAAGTCTAGGAATTTTAAACCCTAAAATAATTTTAGATATAGAAATTTAAGTGTTACACTTGTGCTCATTTATTACCATATCGGCACTCAGGCCTGGCCGCAATAAAAAATACTTCTGGATTAATGTCTCGTGTTCTTGCTCTCAGTCACTTTAGCCATCCAACCGGTATATCTTGATACAACCCATTTGGCAATACTCTTCTAATTGAAATTGGTAGTGCCTTGGCTTCTAACTCCAGGGCAGCAAGGGATACAGAATCTTTAACTTCCCCGGGAACTCTGATTAGCGAAGGGGCACCTAATGATAGTTGCAGCGACCTTGCACCTGTTATCCTTGCCCTCTCAAATCTCGTGAGTGAAAGCGGGCCTACCAAAACTTGTTTACCGCTATAAGTTATTTCCTTGAGTTCAAATTCAACTTCGTCGTATGTGACGATTTCGTCCTCTGGACGAGTCATTTTCTTTGTCTCGTCTGGACGTTCTTGATGACTATCCTTACCCTCGATGAGAACTTTGGCGGGGCCAGCGCTCTTCTTGGTTGTGTTGCGTGAGTCCACTTTGCTCTTACTTAAAGTAGCCTTCTTGGTAGGTCTTTGTTTTGGATGAGTGGCCTTCTTACTTGCAATGGATTTACTTGAAGATTTTACTACCAAGAACACAGCAAAAGATAATAAATATCTAATTAAATGTTGCGAATTTTGCAAATACCCTTGGTATCGTTCGATTTATATTTTGGTATTATTGGTCATACGCTTCGAGGGTGTAATCGGGATGGAAGGAGGTTCAGTTTCGAGGGTTAAAGTAATTCTTGAAATTTCAAGCAAAGGGATTGCAGAGGGTGAAATAGTACGTCATTCTTCCCCCTTGACTTCAGCCGCAATTTTGAAGTCATTGCCGATGCAGAGAAGAGCGAATAAATTTGAAAATAGATTTGTATATATGGAAACACATCTAGGATTAGGGAGAGAAAAACAGAGAACGCGCTTCGAAAGGGGCGAAATGGCATTTATGACTCTCAATGGCTCAATATGTGTATTCCTAACTGACACCGTCTCAGCACCTATGAATCCGCTTGGGTTCGTAGAATCTCATTTAGATTTATTGGAAGCGGTTGAGCCAGGAGATTTGCTTATTATAAGGCGAGCTACAGACAAGTTAGATAAACAAATATACTCTGCTACGTAATTAACCTGTAGACTTTATGGCCGCTATACCCACCGATACTCATTATTACCCCTTTGGATTCTAGAGATTTTATATAGCTGTTTGCAACGGAGATCTTAACGCCGGAAGCCCTAGCAAAACCTTGTGTTGTTATTGCCTTCATATTCTGGATCGTCTTTCTACCCTGAGATTCTTCTACGAACACAGCCAGCTTTTGTTTCTGTCTTCCCCTATCTTCTACCTTTGCGCCATCTTCTTTTTTATCCTTCTTTGTTCCTCCGGAGTCCGCTGACGTTGATTTTTCAGAAAAGGAGCCAGACTTTTTCTTATTTGCTTCCATGCTGGTTTAGTGACTGAACCATCTTATAAGTCATAATCATTCTGAAGTTCGTAGCCGCATTAAATGAATATGACTCTATACTTCAGATAAGAAACTAAATTAAACAAGGTGTTACTGGAGACGCAAAAAGTATAGCAAGGGTAGCGGTGCTCTAGGGTGAAAAATAATTTGAGAAAGAATTATACTAAAGGTAAAAAAAAAGTTTATGAGATCCATGACGTAATAAAGTTTCATAATGCCTGCGTCGAAAAATCACAATTACAATGAGCCACAGAGCATGCAACTAACTATTCGGTGGATAACATGAAGAAAATTCTTAACACTGTAAAACGGATCTAGATTGAATATCTCTGAGGGATCTTAAAATATCGAAACAGGTAATATTGTAAATTAAACCAGCCAGAAGCCTTGTAAAAACCCTAGCTCCTTCTTTTCCTTATTCCATTTGAACCGAAACATATCAACTTTTAAATAGGCTTCAAAAATGATAGATATGGTCATAGGTAGAGAGATTCGACTAGATCGGATTATGAAAGGCGGAAAGATGCTCTGTATACCTATGGATCATGGAATTAGCAGCGGTCCTATTAGAGGGCTAGAAGATCCTCGATCTTTGATCTATGAATGCGAGCATGCCGGTCTTACATGTGTTTTGGTAAACAAAGGTATTATTAAGGCTATGCCGCGACCGATCAGAATTGGCTTGATAGCCCATATGTCTGCCAGCACTTCTCTTGGTCCATCTCCAAACGAGAAAGTTTTGATGGGAGGAGTGGAGGAATCTATTAGACTTGGTGCTGACGCTGTTTCTGTACATGTTAACATTGGAGCAAAAGAAGAACCCGACATGCTACATGATTTGGGACTCGTTTCTGATGAATGCACAGCGTGGAGCATCCCATTGGTTGCGATGATGTATCCAAGAGGCGAGAACATCAAGAATCCTCATGATGTTGAAGTTGTAGCCCACGCTGCAAGAATAGGTGCCGAAGCTGGGGCTGATATCGTTAAAGCGGTTTACACGGGGGATATTGACTCTTTTAAAAAAGTCACTAAAGCCTGTCCTGTTCCTGTAGTAATAGCAGGAGGCCCAAAGGCCAATACTGATTATGAGATTCTAGAAATGTGCGAATCAGCAATGAAGGCTGGTGCGAGGGGTGTAACATTCGGACGAAATATTTTTCAGCATGAGAACCCCGTTTCTATCGTACGTGCATTGCATAGGGTTGTCATAGATGGTGTAAGCCATGAGGATGCATTTGAGGTGCTTCGACGTGCTCAAAAGTAAAGAGCTAGTGATCAAGCCTGCGGTGTCGATCAGTGATATGCAAGGTTTCCTTTCAAAGATAAGAAGAAGCAACATTAAACTGCTATATCTGGACCCTCATCTGGTTGGAGACCAAGACTTTAAGATTATCTACCCTTCGGACCAAGCAGATATTGTTATATGTGAAACTATCGAAGAATTAAAGAAATTAAAGTCTCTGAAAAGATCCTGTGGATTCGTTAAGAAGGTGTCTAGCAACGATGATTTAGAAGAAATTGTTATCGCATCTTCGATCGGTCCGGACCTCGTGATAATTGAAACTACAAATTGGAAAATAATCCCCTTAGAGAATATCATTGCCAGACTTCATAAGTCAGGTACTAAAATTTACACTACTGCAAACAGTGTCGATGAAGTAAGAACGATGTTTGCAGTTTTGGAACTAGGGACCGACGGGGTGATTTTCACAACCGACGACGAAAAACAGGTAATTGACCTAGGAGCATTTTTAGAAAGAATAGATCTTCCCCTCCAGGCATCACGAATAGTGGAAATCAAAGACGTGGGCGCGGGAGAGAGAGTGTGTATTGATACGGTATCCATGCTCAAGACGGGCGAAGGGTTACTCGTTGGTAGCAAAGCAAACTTCCTTTTTCTTATTCATAACGAATCGATAGGCTCATCATTCACGTCGCCTCGTCCATTTAGGGTAAACGCGGGTGCAGTTTACTGCTACACACTATTGCCTGACGGTAAAACTAAATATCTATCTGAAATTGAATCAGGTTCTGAAGTTCTAATTATTAGCCAGGATGGATTGTCACGGCCCGTGATTGTAGGACGATCGAAAATTGAAACCCGTCCTTTGCGTCTAATAAAAGCGGAAACGAACGGTGAACAAGGAAGTATTATCCTCCAAAATGCCGAAACTATACGAGTGGTTTCTAAGGAGGGAAACCTGGTCTCAGTAACGGATCTCAAGGTCGGAAACGAGATCCTGACTCATATTTCCCAAAGGTCTGGCCGCCATTTTGGAATGAAGATCGATGAGTATGTTTTAGAAAAATAATTACACTCCTGCCTTGGTTGCTAGACAGATAATCTTTGTTTATCTGAAAGTTCACTATTTTTAAGTATCCCAGATATGCATCAAAAATCTATTCACAATCATGTTCCTTAATAGGAATTTTGTAGATCAAATAATTACTGGTGACTGCAAGAATGTCTTACGAGAGATTCCTCCTAATTCCATCCAACTTACTATTACTTCTCCTCCCTACAGAAATGCCATAGATTATGATCTGCATTTATCAGGTAACGGTCGATATTATCGAGGGAAAACTAAGATCGGAACCTCAGAGTATCTGGATGAGATGTCTGAAATTTTCAACCATTACGTATATGGGGCAACTAAGGAGGGAGGGTACTGTTGTATCGTAATCGGCAACGAAGTGGTCAATGGCACAATTTTACCTCTCCCACATATGTTACTGTCAAAAATTGTGCAACCCTCTGGCAATTGGAACCTTCATGAAGAAATTATATGGCACAAAGTAACCGGGGGAACTAATAGATATGGCTCGTTTGTAATCAATCCTTATCCAAAGTACTATAGAGCTAATATTATGCACGAATTTGTCCTGGTGCTGAGGAAAGGAGAAGTAACTAGCGGAAGGACAAAGAGAAGCGAATTGTTACCAGCCACTCATGAGGAATGGACAAAAGAAATAGCAAATTCTATATGGCATATAGCGCCAGTCCCTCCCGGATTCATTGAGCATCCATGTCCTTTTCCTGAGGAAATTCCTTATCGACTAATGAAATTGTATTCTTACGAAAATGATGTTATACTGGACCCATTTAACGGTAGCGGACAGACTACCAAGGTAGCCTTTCATTTTCAACGCCACTATATTGGAATTGAAGTGATGGAACAGTACAATAGATTAGCTTCAAGTCGCCTTGCTAAGGAGAAGGTTCACATAAGGCCCGAAGCTCTGATTGCAAATTGGAAGAAAATCCCATCCCATTATGGGAACGCAGGTTCAGCCGCCTAATTGGTAATTTTTATTCCCACTTTTGATTCTCTTGATATTTGCTAGCGACCAATAACATACTTTCAAGGTGATGCGAATGGGTTAATGTAATGCTATCTTATGCTACTGGTTTCAAACGATGTTTTATGTGTAATTGTGTCAGAATCGTAACGACTATAAAGTATTTTATAAATGACTTAGAACAAAAGACGTTAACTGATGAGGATTTGTGCATCAATAGGAGCAAATAATCTGGGGGCGCTAGAAAGACAAATAAAGAAAGCTTTTTCTATGGGAGCAGACTATATAGAAATCCGTTTCGACTTTCTAAAAATCTCAGAAATTGAAGCTGCCATAAAAATTGCCGAACCAACGAAGTCTAGAGCAGTATTCACGTTAAGGTCAGCAGATGAAGCAGGTACATTTGAAGGCAGTGAGAATAAAAGAGTCACATTGCTAAAAAGGTTATCCACAGCAGGACCTATGCTTTTAGACGTTGAATATCTTACCATCAGAGATAATGACGACTTAGCAGACTTCTTGATAAGCCAACGGACGCCTATTCTCATTTCTTGGCATGACTTCAAACGCACTCCTCCAAACAATCAATTACGGCATATCCTAGCTCAAATGAAGATTTACAGTAATTATGCGAAAATAGTTACAATGGCTAAGGATGCTGACGATGCATTCAGAGTACTTGAGCTTTATGAAGGTATTACAGGAGTAAAGCTAATTGCCTTTGCTATGGGTGAGTTTGGTATTATATCGAGAATTCTCTGTACGATGGCAGGCAATGCCCCGTTTACATACGCAACAGTGGAAAGAAGTACCGCGCCCGGTCAGCAAGACCTTTGTTATATGAGAAGGTTGTTTGATAGAATTAACTCCTTTTATTACTTGAAACCAAATGCGAATTAAAAATAGCAGCAATACCTATTGTATCATTGGTGATCCTATACAACATTCGCTTTCGCCTGCTATGCAAAATGCAGCATTCAATGCGCTGGGGCTGAATAGCTCGTATATTGCATTTAGAGTCAAAACGGGAGAGCTAGAAGAATCTATTGGATCTCTCCGCGCTATTGGGGTGTCTGGATTCAATATTACAGTGCCACATAAAGTTGAAGCCATGAAATATCTGGATGATTTTGACACTAGTGCCTGTAAAGCAAATGCAGTTAACACAGTTCACAATGTAGGGGGGCTTCTCAAGGCATACAATACAGACATCTACGGTTTTATCCATCCCTTACATCTGCGTAAAGTTAATTTTGATGGAATAAATGTTCTTCTGATAGGAGCCGGAGGTGCTGCGAGGGCAATATTAGCAGCACTGGGAGACGAAAACGGAATCTCAGAAGTAAATATAGCGAACCGTTCAGAAGGTAAGGCGAGAGCCCTATTAGAAACGCCGTTGACCCGCCGGCTAAATTGCGCGAGGGTTCCATGGGAAAAAATCTCGAAATATTCTAGAAAGGCAAGGTTGATCGTGAATGCAACAACCATTGGAATGAACAATGAGCCCAGTTTATTGAAGCCCCAGGATATAAATAAAGATGCCATAATCTATGATATAGTCTATAAGCCTGTAAACACTAACCTTGTGGAAAACGCAAAATATGCCGGTGCAGGCATAATATATGGACATGAGATGCTGCTTTATCAAGGGGCGAAGTCATTCGAAATATGGACTGGGATGCCCGCTCCGATTCATGCCATGAAAAAAGCGTTACTGGGAACAGTAGGTGAACCTTCATAAATACTAGAGTCGAATCGACTATACATGGGGCCATTTCAATAGTTAACGCAATTGCAACTGGTTATGGTTCGGCCCTCGGCATATCCTTAAAGGTAAAAGTTGAACTCGAGTTACAAAAAGGCCAGGGGATACTTTTTCAACCCGAGCCAGGAACTGATTTGCTCAAAAAAATAATTGACACGCTTCTCCCAAGAGGAATAGTAAGAGACAACCTAGTAAAGGTAAAGGTAAAATCACAAATTCCTGCTGGAATGGGGTTGAAAAGTTCCAGCGCCGTGTCAAGCGCTATGGCACTTGCTTGCTCTGGACTTATTGGCAATAGTTTAGACGACAATATTATTTTGAATTCAGCGGTACGTGCCTCATTAGATGCCGGAGTCACTGTCACGGGAGCCTACGATGATTCAACTGCATGTTATTTCGGAGGAGTTGTAGTAACAAACAACTATGGATGCGAACTTATCCACAGGGAAGAGGCGCCAGCCGATTTATTTGTCGTAATTTTTCTTCCAGTTGATAACAGGCGTGGAAAAATTTGCAATTTATATGCATTCTCAGACCTCTTCATGGAAGCGTTTAACCTAGCCAAATCTCGACATTACTGGAGAGCCATGAAACTGAATGGCCTACTTACTACGTCTGCACTTTCTGGTGACTATGAACCCCTTCTGGCAAGCATACGAAGAGGCGCATTGGCAGCTAGCATTTCAGGAAATGGTCCATCGGTAGCCGCTGTCACGTATAAAGAACATGTAGACGACATCAGACAAATTTTTGACACATATAATGGTGTAACTCTTGTTTCCAGAGCTAATAATGAAAAGGCGAGTGTCAAGGTAATAGTTGGTTAGTATTCAAATACACAGATCAAGAATCGCTGGAGCGCTACGATGTCCACCTAGCAAAAGCTATACTCACAGAGCAATTGCTATTGCCTCACTTGCCAAAGGAAGATCTATCATCAATATGCCCTTGATATCCAGAGACACAATGGCAACATTATCGGCTTCGAGCGCCCTGGGAATAAACATCAATCAACAGAAATCGAGACTGATTATAGAGGGAAAACATACTTTAGATACACCCGAAAACATCGTGAATGCAGAAAATTCTGGGACCACAATTAGAATATATGCTGTGATGGCCGCTCTGAGTAAGAGAGGATTCACTGTTTTGACTGGGGATGCAAGTCTTCGCAGGCGACCGATGCAGCCCGCACTTGATGCGTTAAGTCAACTCGGTGTGGTATGTTATTCTTCACAAATGAATGGCTTGGCTCCACTTTTGATTAAAGGGGGTGGTATTCAAGGAGGTAAAGTCATAATTAACGGAAATATTTCAAGTCAATTTCTATCCTCATTGTTAATATCAGCAATCTACGCAAGATCTCCGGTTTCGATCCGCATAAGGGGACGACAAGTATCGAAACCATATGTTAACTCAACTATATCTACAATGGGAAAGTTCGGAGTGACCATTGATTATGAGAAGGATTTCTCAGAGTACTATATCGAGAATAAAAGATATAGACCTACACAGTTCCAAGTTCCTGCAGATTTTTCCACTGCAGCATTACTTCTTGCAGCTGGTGTTATGGCAGGAGGAAGCATCACCTTAAAGGGATTAGGTTTCTCGTTACCTCAAGCCGATTCAAGGATATTGGAAATCCTGAAGGAAATGGATGCTGAAATAACTGTTAATAGGGAACGGGGGGAGGTAAGGGTAATAGGTTCCAGATTTATAGAAGGTGGTAGCTTTGACCTTACTGATTCTCCTGATCTCTTACCCGTTATTTCCATACTAGCTTTAAAAGCTAGGTCTCCTGTCAAAGTAACAGGTATTGCCCATGCACGTTTGAAAGAAACCGATAGGGTAGCAAATATAGCGTCCCAAATAAAGAAATTTGGAGCCAGAGTTGTAGAAGAGGAGGACAAATTATTGATAGTCTCTCCACGCGTTCTCAAGAATACAAGTATTCAAACCTTTAACGATCATAGGCTATTCATGGCATTTACAATCGCATCTCTACTAACAGAAAAATCAGAGGTCGAGGGTGCAGAATCCATCGGCGTTTCGTATCCAAATTTCTTGCAAGACCTAGTACGACTCGGAGCAAAGATAAGTTTTCAATAGCGTCAGAATGATTTCTAATGGACTATTTTCGTTCCCATATTATCAACTCAGTTTGTCAGACGTGACTGAACAAAATGTCGCCCGCTAATCATTTGATATACACTTATAGAAGCCATCGTCGTGCCATGGATTGTTTGAGCGATCTGAAAGTGGAATATATATAGAGTAGCGATAAGCTTGTCTACTGGTGCAATGGTTGGGAGCTTAATCGGCGAACGCTTCGCTTGCATGAGTTTTGGGGAAAGTCATGGCAAATGTGTAGGGATGGTTATCGATGGATGCCCAGCAGGATTGCAGCTAAATGAAGCGGATATTCAACCTCTGCTTGATCTTAGAAAACCTGGACAAACCGTAATTGCTACACAAAGAAAGGAAGAAGACAAGGTAGAAATACTGTCTGGGGTTTTCGAAGGTTTCACCACAGGTGCGCCAATATGTATGTTAATATGGAACAAAGATCCTGATTCTCGTTCCTACGAAGCGATTGTAACAAGACCTCGTCCCGGGCATTCGGATTACCCTGCGAAAGTAAAGTACGCCGGATATGCAGATTATAGAGGAGGAGGAAGATTTTCTGGACGGTTGACAGCCTCATTTATTATGGCAGGCGCTGTCGCAAAGAAGCTGCTCTACTATACTTTAGGCATAGAGATAACTGCTTATACGGTCCAGATTGGTCAAATAAGAGCAAACGATATTGATTTAGAAGATGCAAGGAAGAACAGATATACGAATGATATTCGATGTCCCGATCTGTCTGCCGCGGGCCAGATGAGAGAAGCAATACTACAAGTCAAGAAAGAGGGAGACTCATTGGGTGGAGTTGTCCAATGCGTGTGCACGGGCCTGCCAGTAGGTTTAGGTGAGCCTATTTTTTCATCTTTGGAGGCTGACATTAGCAAGGCAGTATTCAGTATCCCCGCGGTTAAAGCGGTTGAATTTGGGTCAGGATTTGGCGGATCCGAAAAAAAAGGGTCGGAGAATAATGACCTGTTTACCGTCAATAACAACAAAATAGTGACAAAAACAAATAACGCAGGAGGAATTTTAGGTGGCCTATCCAACGGGATGCCTATAAAAATGCGAATTGGCTTCAAACCTGCTTCTTCAATAAGCCGTACGCAGAGTACTATAGATCTTTCTACCCTTTCAGAGGTAGACCTTAATGTGTCTGGCAGACACGACCCATGTGTCGTACCAAGAGCGCCTCCGGTGGTTGAATCCATAGTAGCTGCTATTATTGCGGACCATGCTATCAGATCTGGATTTATAGGACCTGTTTTGAAGAAATGGTCAAAAAAACGAGACACGAAGAACTAAGCAAACTGCGAGCTCAGATTCGCGATGTTACGCTTGAAATCATAGCTAACGCTCACAAGAGGATGGAACTTTCAGAACGGATAGGAACTATTAAGGGGAATCTGAACATTGAGATAGAGGACGAAAGAGTAGAACAGGAGATACGTCGGTCTGTTACCGAATTCTCCCATAAACGAGGAATTGATCCTGCTTTCGCCGGAAGGCTCCTAAATATACTGTTGATGGAATCGGTCCGGCTGCAGCAGATACAACAGAAGAAACCTAGGTATACTACTCTAGAAAACACCCACCTCAGCGTTTTTATGAAAGCCAAGGAACTTGAGAGCTCAGGGAAGAAGATCATCCATTTGGAGGTGGGAGAGCCTGACTTTCCGCCTCCTAGGAGCCTAAAGAAAGCTCTAATTGAGTCATATAAAAAGAAACAGTATCATTACACAGACTCTAGAGGATTGCTGAAGCTACGCCAGGCTATTGCAAAAAAAGTTGGTAACGGGACTGTAGATAATGAGGTGATTGTCACCTCGGGGGGAAGATTCGCTATATTTTCAGCCATGCTCGCTCTACTAAAGCAAGGAGAGGAGGTAATTTCCATTGATCCATCCTGGCCTGCCTATCGCGAGTTCGTAGATTTTGCGGGGGGAAAAATAAAAATCCTACATACTACTTTGGAGGAAAGATGGGCTCCTGATATCAGACAACTCGAGGCGATGATAGGGCATCATACTAAAGTAATCATTCTAAACTATCCAAACAATCCTACCGGTAAGGTTTTGGACGAAAAGGATATTACCAGAATCATCTCTTTGGCCAAAGATAACGGACTGTATGTGATAAGCGACGAAGTTTATTCAGACTATGTATTTAGAGGGTTTACAAGTTTGACACGCTATAAATACGACAAAAGTATAGTAGTTTCATCATTTTCTAAATCCTGTGCTATGACGGGTTTCAGGGTTGGTTATGGGATTGCAGAGAAGGAAATTATTGACAAGATGGCGAGGGTTCAGGCTATTGCCTTGACAAGCGTGGCAGAACCCATGCAACATGCAGCATTGAGCGCAATAGATTACAATCCTGCTGGGAACGTGAAATTGATCAAGGAGCGATTAGACCTAATATCAGAGAAGCTATGTAATATGTCACTAGACTTCATAACACCTGAAGGTGCTATGTATGTCTATCCACGGCTAAGAGGTTTAATCCAGACTGATGCAGAATTAGTAAAAACACTCTTGAAATTAGGAGTTGCAGTGGCACCAGGAAGTGGATTTGGAGAGAATTATAAACAATTTATCAGAATTTCGGCCTGCCAGCCAAAAAAACTGCTGGAACAAGGATTAGAAGTTATCAAGTCCATCCTGTTCGTGCACTGATGGAAATGGTCCAACAGGTATCTATCATAGGTGCTGGGGGCAAGATGGGCTCATGGTTTTTGAGACACTTTTCTAAGAAATCGGAGATAAAAGTTTTGGCATACGATAGAAAAGTACTATGGAAACCCCCCCAACACGTGACGTTGTGTGCAAATGTGGATAGTTGCGTGAGGGAAGCAGATCTTGTATTAGTCTGCGTGCCCATTGCTATCGCACCTTCCATCATAAAGGATTGTGCTTTGAGCATGAAGTCTGGTGCAGTATTGGCAGAAATCTCTTCAGTTAAAGCTAAGACTTTTGAGGCGTTGAAGAAATATTCCAAAAAGATTGTCCCCCTTTGCATACACCCGATGTTTGGACCTGGTGCATCCAGTATTAGAGATACAAGGGTACTCCTTATACCAGTTAAAGATGAGAAAACCGAGTCAGATATGGTATCCTCTCTACTGCGAGGATCGGAAGTTATAGTGCTTCCTAGCGCCCAGGTACATGACAAGTACATGGCAATAATTCTTGGATTAACTTATTTAGTAAATATGACATTTGCTAAGCTCTTATCAAAGGAGGACATCCTATATTTGCAAAAGATATCTGGAACTTTTTTTAGGATCCAACTCCTTCTAATGCAGGGAATCCTGAGTGATGATCCTAATCTTATTACCTCTATAATATCTCAGAACGCGTACACTAAAAAGTATGTTTCGGAATATCTTGCTGAAGCCGACACGCTCACGAGAATAATCCAAGAAGGAAGAGATCGCGAATTGTTGAGAGACCTGCTAACAATTAAATCAATTTTCGGACGAAATGTTGACTTGCACATGTCCTATCGAAATATATATACCATGTTTAGAAAACGGAAGGAACTTAGGTAGGATTCTTGTCTCATATGAGTCAGACTGTTCTGAATCACGTGACTTTTCGACAGAGAGTTGAAGTTGAGTACTAGGTACGGTACGTTAGGTCAGACGGATAGCCTCCTATGATATATACCATTAATCATAATGCAGATTACGAAATGAAAAAACAATTTGCTAACCATCTCTTATGTCTTCAGCATGAAGACAGGGAGGTTCGGCTTTCATTAGTTCCATTGCATGTGGCTGATGACAATGAATGTATTGAAGGATTTTTGAAGTGTTCTCATTGTGAAGCCACTTATCCAATAATAGAGGGAGTCCCGATCGTTGTAAAAAACTTTGCAGAGTATATCCAGAGAAGAACTTCTAGATATGGCAAATGGTTATTGGAAACAAGAACGGAGAAAATGAAAGGTTTTCTAAGAGAAGTAGGTAGGCACTTAGAGACATCTCATATTGAAAACGATCGCTACGAAGAAGAAGGTGTTTGGTTTGCACCGTATAGATGGACACATTATGATCACGATCCGACAGATAGATTTCTCAGCTCTTTGAGGTGGCGGTTAAAACCAAATGAGTTATACAACAGAATAATTCATGGGATAAATCCAAAAATGGATGGCATAGCCCTTGACATGGGTTGTTCGCTAGGCTATAGCACCTCGACACTTGCCAACAAATACGCTTTTACCATAGGAATTGATTTGTCTTTCTCTTTTATAAAAGAAGCCAGAAAGCGGATGTTTGAATTTAGACAGGGAAACGTAGAGTTTTGTGTTGCGGACTGCCTCTTCCCACCATTTGGTTCAGAAAAATTCGATTTGATTACCGTATTTAATATGATAAATCTATTAGATACGTCGAAATTACTCCCTTCGGTTCATTCTCTGTTGAAACCATCGGGCTATACTATTATCGCGGATCCTTTTGATTTTAATCATGAACCTCGGCCCCAAAAGAAGTTCGACAGTCAATCGTTCAGAGAGTTTCTTAAAGCTTCTAGGTTCAAGGTTGAAGACAAGACGGATACAAAAGAATCTTTTATTCCTTGGATCCTAAAAGTAAGTGAGAGAACATATCTATTCTATTTCGTAGATTATATCAGAGCAAGAAAAATTTCTAAACACAAAGTACGCTAGATCAACATTCCGGTAATCTGGAGGAGTCTACAGGTATCTGCATCTGCGTCCTGATTTGTCTCTGTATTCGAGGCCAAACTCTGTTAAGGATGAAAGATCCCTACTATTAAACACCGTGCCATCTTTACAGACGAGCCTATCTCCGATGCAACAGCTGGCGCATATTCCGATTCCACATTTCATATACCGTTCGAGGCTTGCCTGAACCGGAATTGATCTTGGCAAAGCAAGCTCGAAAACCTTCTTCATCATACCTTCGGGACCACATGTATATATGGTGTCGAATCTTTCTGTACTTATCAGGTTCAGCATAGCGTCAGTGGCCCGCCCTTTCATTCCATAGCTGCCGTCCTCAGTCGTGATGACAATTTGATGGTTCGTGTCCCCTAAACATTTTAGTGCCATTTTTTCGAAGAATACTTCTGACTGGATTTTTGCCCCGATAATTAAAGTTGTATTTATTCGAGCGCTATTTAGAGGACCTGCTAATCGTAGTAGCGGAACCAAACCAGTCCCTCCTCCCACCAGCATTACTCTCTTGGCATTCTTCTGAATCTTAAAAGTATTCCCATATGGCCCTCTCACACCTAACCTGTCGCCTACTTTCTTGTTGTATAATGAGGTTGAACCATATCCCTTCTTTCGTACAGTCACTGCTGCATAAAATTGTTCGTGCCAGATCATCGCACTCATCGGTAGCTCCTCCGCCCCGGGGATCCAAATCATTAAGAATTGCCCTGCTCCTGCCTTCGAGCTTGTTCCGTCTCTGAAAGCCAAAGTTCGTACTGTAGGGGTCTCCTCAACAATTTTTTCAATCCTAACAATACGCAGCCTATCAATATTTGTGTGCAAGACCTATTATCTCCATCACACTTTTTGCATCTTTCCGTTTGAGATAAGTCCATATGCCCAAGTTGATTGCATAAAAACTGGATAATCCTTTGGTTGCTATAACGCTTCCCAATTGGACAGCCGATGCTCCTGCAAGCATTGCTTCTACTGCATCCTCCCAATTGAAAATCCCGCCACATGCTATGATGGGGATTCCGATCTGCTTAGTAATTTCATAAACACACCTTATCATTAAAGGTTTGATTGGCTTTCCTGAGAGTCCACCTATCTTATTGCTAAGGATTGGCATTCCTGTCTCAATATCTATTGCCATCGCCCTAAGCGTATTAATGGCAGTTATTCCATCTGCTCCTGCATCTTTCGCGACAGACGCGACTGAAAGTACATCGGCGTTTCCTACACCCACTTTTACGAAAACCGGTTTAGTTGTACACGATTTTGTTGCCTTGACGACTCGGTAGACCATTTCAGGGTCGTCGCCTATCTCTACCCCCATCTTTGCTACGTGTGGGCATGAAAGATTAATCTCGTAGCCAGTTATATTCAATCTATCGAATTTCTTAACTAACAAGGGAAAATCCTTATCAGATGATCCTGCAAGACTTACTAAGATGGGGAGATTATCATTTTCTCTAATTTCTTGTGAAAAAGCATCTGCTCCTGGATTTGCTAAACCTACTGCATTCAGATAACCAGAATTGTTCAACGAAACAATAGTCGGATTTCTATATCCTTCAATTGGGGAATTACTAATTGACTTACTAACAATAGCTCCTACATTTAGTTTATACAACCTCCTAAACAGATTCATGGAAATACCCAGAAAACCTGAAGCAAGCATAGTTGGATTACGCAAACATATACCTGCAAAACTTACAGAAAGGGTACCATTTGCTAAACGTTGTTCTCTTGTCAATTCGCGTGCACCCTCAGCAAACTACGAGGTACTTGTATAAACTTTTTCTCATATGAACGTCTAGCGCTGGCTTGTAAAGATGCTTTCCGGCTTCAAATAGATTACGAACTCAGAGCGCTCACTGGTAATTCGTAAAATAAGATGTATAAGATTTTTGGCACAGGTATATCTAGTCCAATATTCTATCTAAACTTGTTCTAATGTCTCTCCAGAGCCAAGTTCACCCAGGCCACGTCAGGACTGATAGTCCAGAGAAAAACAAATTTAAGGGTGAGACCGTACAGAAGGTTTAGAAAATCGGTATTTTGTTCCTTATAGATGAAATAGATTTGGTATGTCTGAAGTGTTACCTTTTCAATTATGAGATTGGGATTTAGTAGTAACGCTTTTAAGAAATTTTCATTAGAGCAATGTATTCCGCTAGTATCTCAAATAGGTTATTCCGCTGTGGAAATACTCTGCGACGTGCCCCATGCTTACCCGATCAAAGCGCAAGATGTAGCTGGAATCAGAGCCCTCCTTTCCAGCAACAACCTGGAAATTTCTAATCTGAATACCTTTACTTTGTACGCCATTAGAGATACCTATCATCCGTCCTGGATCGAGGAGGCAAGCGAAATGAGGCAAATTCGCCTCGAGCACACAATAAATTGTATAGAACTTGCGAGTAAATTGGGCTGCAAGAATATATCAACAGAAGCTGGAGGACCTTTTTTTAAAGAAACAAATAATCAAGCTGTATTGATGCGTCGTTTCATAAAGGAGATCAATGCAATATCAAGAATTGCAGAACAACATGGAGTAAAAGTGCTTATAGAGCCTGAGCCCGGACTCTTGTTAGAAACATCTAGAGACTTCTTATCATTTATAAAAAATATTAAATCAGACTATATCAGGCTAAATTTTGATATAGCCCACTTTTATTGCACAAGGGAAGATCCTACAGAAATGATATACAGGTTGTCAGATTTTATAGAACATTTTCACTTGTCCGATATAGCAAGTAATAGGATTCACAACCATCTTATTCCTGGGCAAGGGTCCATCAACTTCAAATCAGTATTTAAGGCAATTGGTGAACTAGGGTATAAAGGATTTGTAACGGTAGAACTGTATCCCTATCAGAATAATCCAGTGTATGCGGCGACCAAGTCCTATAATTTCTTGCAACGTCTACAAGCAGAACTCTAGGATCAAATCGCAGATCTGCTACGAAGGACAATATTTTTACCGATCATCAAGTAGTTGCAACTCGTGCGTCCAGTGTGATCGCTCGCAATGATCTGGGTGGGATGTTATCTGGCAGGATATGAGGCGTCAGATTTTATATGTGTCTCATCACCTTAGCTATAAATATAAATAATGAACACATCCGAAACGTTTGGAATTGATTAAGCATGTATTATTGATCGACGTTGTGGGCCTGGAACCAAAACACTTGGAATCTGGATGTCTGTTGCCGAACATATCCAAAATTGCATCTATGGGAGAATATTCCAAAATGGAGCCCGTGTTTCCTGCAGTGACTTGTACAGTCCAAGCTAGCATATTGTCAGGAAAATATCCAAATGAGCATGGCATCATTTCAAACGGACTGTATGACAGGAAGATGTACAACGTATCTTTTTGGGAGCAAGCCAATAGCTTAGTCCAAACCGAGAGGATATGGGACTTGATAAAGAAGAATAGACCGTTTCACAAAACAGCAATACTTTTTGGACAACATACGATGTTTTCAAACGCAGATATCGTAGTCACACCAAGACCTCTCCATCTTGCGGATGAAATGATAGCGTGGTGCTATTCAAAACCAGCTGGATATTACGAGGAATTAAAATTCAAGTTGGGCGAATTTAATTTAGCCAGCTATTGGGGCCCTCTGGCCTCTCAGGAGTCAAGCAAATGGATAGTTAATGCAGCATTGGATACTTTGGAAAACCAGCGACCCTATTTTATGTTCACTTATATACCGCATGTCGACTATTCTGCCCAAAAGTTTGGCAAGAACAGTAAAGAAGTACAAGATGACTTGAAGAGAGCAGATGAGTTTGTTGGAAGAATTGTCCAAAAGGTAACTGACTTAGGCATAAAGGAAGAGACACTCTTTTTGATATTTTCTGAATATCCATTTAACGATGTGACGGCTTCTGTTCCATTGAACCAAAAACTTCGGGATGCAAATCTACTTGCTGTTCGTAATATCCACGACAGAGAATACTTAGATCTAGAACTTAGCCCTGCATTTGCAATGGTTGATCACCAAATAGCACATATCTATGCGAAAAAGGGCTTTGAGGACAAGACAAGAAAAGCCATTGAGAGTATTGACGGCGTAGAAAGTGTATTGACCCTGGAAGAGAAAAGGAAACTAAAGATAGATCATAACGAGCGCAGTGGCGATCTGATAGCAATATCTGAAAAAAACAAATGGTTTAGCTATCCCTGGTGGTATGATATTGAAAAGGCCCCGAAATTTGCGAAGACCATTGATATACACAGGAAACCGGGATATGATCCGCTAGAATTACTCTTAGATTATGAGACAAAGTCCATCTCTCAAGATACAAACCTAATAAGGGGTTCTCATGGACTCCTGCCTGATCCACACAGAGACGAAGGACACGCATTGTATATTTCTAATCGGCGTATGATGGAAAACAATGGTGAATCAGGCCAAGATATTACCTCAGCAGACCTAGGCAGACACCTCATCAGCTTGCTAGCAGGTTAATAGAAGGGTCTTATTTCATCAGGTCTACATTGACAATATATTAGTTAAAAGTCACGCCTTTTGATTGAATGTGATATGCTGAGACCACAAAAAGATTACATTACGATAAAGGATCACGTTAAGAGTATCCGGGAGGAATTTTCCACTCACATTAGAAATGGTCTCTTGAGGGACTATGGCGAAAAAATAATAGATCCGAAGTTTTTTTATGACGAGAGGGGGTCGCGCCTTTTTGACGAGATCTGTCTTCAGCCTGAATATTACCTGACAAGAACAGAAATCGAAATATTAGAAAGATCGTCAATGGATATTGTTTTGAACCTTGATTGTACGGCTGCAAGTGTGATCGAATTTGGAAGTGGCAGTTCTCTAAAAACCAGGCTGCTTCTTAAGGAGCTTTTGAAGCAAGGCATTAATATCATATACTTTCCAATAGATATCTCTCAAACCGCTCTTGTTTCTAGTGTACGCAAGCTCTCCTCGGAATTCATAAGCCTGAGAATTATGGGTATTTCATCTGATTATTTAGGAGGGCTAGGCAAGGTTTGCAACCTAATTGATGCAAGCAACAATGTTCCAAAGAAAAAGGCGATGTTTTTTCTGGGCTCGAGCATTGGAAACTTTGAACCAGATGCCACTAAGTCCTTTCTGAAATCCATCAAGTCCACTATGCAAGTTGAAACCCAAGATAATTTATTCATCAGTTTCGACTTGGAAAAAGGTTTAGATACTTTGGAAGAAGCCTATAACGATGCAGCCGGTAAGACGTCAAAATTCAACTTGAATTTGTTAAGACGTATTAACAAGGATCTGGGTGGAACGTTTAGCATCAGAAACTTTTTCCATTACGCTACGTATAATAGAGAGCATAAAAGAATAGAGATGTACATTGTATCCAAATGCGACCAAGAAGTCTATATTAGAGATTTAGATCAAACCATTATCTTAAAAAAGGACGAAAGGATTCACACTGAAAATTCGTACAAGTACTCTATAAATCAAATCGAATGGTTAGCAGAGGAATGTGGTTTCGCCGTGAAGAAAAACTATACAGATAAAAAGTTGTGGTTTGACCTTGTATCACTAGTCCGAACCTAGCATTCCCAATAACTATCTGCACACAATGGTTAAGGCTAGTAGTTATTATTACAACTATTCTTCATCTATGCCTATAGCTGAAAATTTGCCGGTTGGGAATATCCTTGATCGGCAGGATTGAAGTACCTCTTTTGATCAATCAATTCTAATATATATTATGTTGCGATTTTCGCTAAGCAGATATTTCAATGTTAAATCTTGCAGACGGATGCCAATTGCAAATTATTAGGGACAAACTAAAGTACACACCTGGTTGTGTGTAGGGCGTTACCAGTAGATTCTCAGTTTAAAATCCATCAACCTTACCACCGGACTCGCGACCGCTTGGTCGAAGCACCCTCCAGGGTGGGTGGTGGTTACTTGATAAGATGTAAAATTCCTTTTTCTTCCAATCGTTTAAGCTGATACCTGAATATACAAACAATTCATTAACAATTATAAAAAAGCACATCCGCGTGTTAGAGGAAGTAGGACGCTCTAATTTATCATTTTATAGGACGAAATTGTAATATATAATAATTAGTGTTCCCGCAAGGCGTGAAAATTACGAATAGGGTAACAAACTTTATAGAGAGCTTGTAGCGACACAGCTTTGAACTGATGCTCAGGCTGTCCGATTGGCCCAGCATACTATAGTAAAGGTACTAATAGCCGAGCCCGCCGCACCGGCTATCAGGGCTCCTATCATTGATTGGCTCAGATAATTTGGTAACGCATCTGAAAACCAATCTGTCAATCCCGGTAGTGCTGAATACCCTATAAACCCTATCCCAAATCCTAGCATCCAGAATAAGAAAATTGCTAACATCCTAGACATTTTGTCTGCCTCTTAATTCTAGGAAACAATTTCTGGCGTCATGTCCCGAATAGCTGTTGCAATGGGTCATGATGTTTTAACGCTGGCTGGGGTATTAAATCCAACAGTCAATTTTTGTAAATAAATGGAAGTGAACAGCACAATAACTATATGCTGGTCTACTTCAAACCTTACCTTTGAGATTCTTTTCTCAACAGAGATCTTCTTTTGTTATCTATATTTGTTTCCTATGATGGTAAATTCTTATGACATAGCTGAATAAATATAACGCTATTCCCTATCGAATCAACAGTATGTTAATAACGGAATTTTGCGAACAATTTTTGCATAAAAATGCCTGGTGGGTTGGATCATCTTATAGGCAGGGAATTTTGGGAATGCATGCGCCTGGGAGCCGGCTACTTATACTAGTACACGGTGATACCCTTACCTATTTGTAGATATGTATTAACGGTATGGACACTTGAGTTGTTATGACGTCGGAGTTCCATAATAGATGTCCTGAATGTCAGTCGCCTCTGATTCATGATCAAAGCAAGGGCGAATACATATGCCAAAGCTGCGGCTATGTAGTTATGGATCAGGGATTAGATTATGGTCCGGAGTCACATTCATTCGATTCCGAAGAAAAATCAAAGAACGCGCGTGCCAGTGGATACACAAGTGTTTCCCTACATGATTATGGATTAAGAACTGAGATTGGTCTTGGATCGAGGGACTATAATGGAAAATCAATTGACCACCAAATTGCAGAACAGATGAATAGTATGCGAAAATGGCACTCACGAATAAGGGTTGCATCTCCAAAAGAAAGAAGACTTTCGAATGTCTTGTCCAAAATTAACGAAATTTGCTCTGTAATGTCACTCTCCAAAACGGTTATGGAGACCGCCGCTGTACTATATAGAAACTATGAAACGATGAGCGAAGCTAAGGGAAAGTCAACCGCTTGTATAGCGGCAGCCTCCATATATCTAGCATGCAAAAGATGTTCAATTGTAAGATCCCTCGAGGAGATCGTTAGAGCCGAAGGAATAATGGAAGAAGACAGGTCCACTTTGAAGCTCGCATCAAAGTATTACAGAATGATGGTAATTGAGATGGGAGTATTTACAACCCATGACCCATTAGAAAGTAACACGGCTCCACGCATGCCAACTCCCACTCAGAATACCCCATCGGTCGCTCACTATCCGCCTATTCCTGTGAGTCTCTCAATTGATCAATACATTGCAAAACTCACTAATATGGCAAAAATTGACACAAAAGTCGAGAGGCTGGCAATAGATCTCGCTCACAAGACCAATACCAATCTCATAGCTGACGGCAAGGCACCAAATGGCCTGGCAGCCGCGTATATCTATCTGGCTGCCTTGCTGTTGGGGATCAATCTTCTACAGATGGACATATCAACACTTGCTGGGGTCACAGAGGTTACAATCCGCAATAGATGTAAGGACATCATGTCGAGCTATAAAATAAGGGTTATAGTCAAGCCAGCCGCGGGACTAACTGTGTCGGAAGTTTAATGTATATATGTCGAATGTGTGCCGACCGAGGTTGCGAGGTTTGGTCCCTTGCAAAGAGACCTTTGACAATTGGTAGATTGTGAAAATATTGTTTATATTAATCCAATTCCACAACTATTACTGTGGAGAGAATAAATGGAGAGACTATTACAGGGATTGCTCTGATCTTTTTGGCATTGTTATTTATCATAGCAGGAATGGTAAATTCTGTCTGGGCTTTGCTTTTCTGGGCAGATATTCTTATCCTTGTGATTGGCATCGCCTTTGTGGTTCTAGGACTTTGGAGCCTTAGAAAAAACCGAGACCATACGCACACAGAGCCAAAAAGTAAAGCCTAGCTTCTTCGGTAGGAGGGGCTATGTCTATGGCTATCATGTGATATTAAGAAGAGGGTTGCGTAATCTTTTACTTGTAAGCGATTGTAGAACGATTATCCCGATGATAACTGTCGAACCTAACTATTTTATTTTCTTAGACTGTTTATATTGCTATTTCGCAGAATTATTATATGGTAAGTAACTCTACATGTTATGGTTTTGAGCCTGACGTTCTTTTGCAAGCGTGGAAATCATTCCGATTGTCCTGGTAGCTGGCCCGTGGGCTATACGGACGGATGTACCCGTGACTGCTCGTTTGATATTGTTATGTCCGCATGTGATTGTCAGTGTCATACATCATAATCAAGCTTGGTATAGTGATCGAACCAGACAATTACCTATCTATTGCAGACAAGAGGTCCGGGTCCATACTATTGTGATATTTGCGAGCCTGTCATACTAGAACCAACTCTGGACCGCAGCATCGGCTTGAAACGGGTCAAAACCAAAGATAGGGATGCATCCAAGTTAGCGGATTGACTTGTCAGCTTTTAACAGATCGGAGCTCCTATCCTATATAGTAAATCCCGGGCTTTCCAACGAACTGTCTCATCGATTCTCACTATGACCATACCCTCCAGAGGCTGACCATACAAAACTACTGATCCATTTGGTACCATAACAAATAATGGTAGTGCAAGCAAGTCCTCTTCACCAGAAACAACTATTCTCACTGGAAAAGGCATTTTCAACGCGTCTCTAATTGTTGCTATGGCTCTTCTTGAAACTGACCCAGGTTTATTCGAACACCGCACGAAGGACAAGTTTTTTGAATCCTTGTCACCGCCAAGTACAATTTTGAATTTACTGCTTTTTATTCTCCTTTCTTTCCCGTCAACGACGGACACATCCGGAATTATTTTAAATAAGAGCAACCTGGCTGTTGTAGCATCCCCTACCGTCGCTAACACACGAGCATCTTTGGTGTAGGAGTGTATTTTTTTTTTGTTATAGTTTTGTCGTTAACGAGCTCCCCAAATGGTTCTTTCAGCAGCCTATCTATCTCAGGAGGAAGAACCATTATTAATCCCAGCAGCAGTAGATGAAGGAGCGACTGTCGATTCCTTTGGTGGCATTTCGTTTGAGTTTAGCTCCGCGGCAATAACACTGATTCGGCCTGCTATTGTTTTGGCTACTTTTCTTAGTGCATTAGCTTGGATTGAGTCTGGGTCAGAGACTATTACTGGCTTTCCCTTATCACTTCCTTCCATGATCTGTGGAGACAAGGGGATCTCTCCAAGAAAAGGTATACCAAATTTTTCGCTTATTTTTTGACCTCCACCCTTACCAAATACACTTATGTGCTCGCTGCAGTGAGGGCACTGCAGATAACTCATATTCTCTATAACGCCCACGATGGGCACATTTAACTTGCTAAACATTCCCAAAGCTTTGACCGCAACATTCATGGCCACATCTTGAGGAGTAGTTACTATTATGATTCCCGTAACAGGTATAGTTTGAGCCATCGTTAATGGGGCATCTCCGGTTCCTGGCGGCAGGTCTATAATTAGATAATCAAGGGATCCCCACTCAACATCAGTCAAAAATTGCTTTATGATTCCTGACACTATGGGGCCTCTGTAAATACCAGCCTGCTGTGACTGCTCGTAAAAAAAACCCATCGATATAACTTTAATCCCTTCCACATTCGGTGGCTGAATCTTGTTTTTAAGGACCTGAGGGTCTGCCTCAGCTCCCAGCATAAGAGGCACACTGGGTCCGTAAATATCTGCATCCAAAAGCCCTACTTTCGCTCCGGTTCGTGCCAGAGCAAGTGCTAAGTTTACAGCGATGGTTGTCTTGCCTACACCTCCCTTGCCGCTAGCCACAGCTATTATATTCTTGACGTCTGGTATTAACTCGTCCATTGATATGGCTCGCCCTTCCATTACCCGGGCAGTAACTTTTAAATCAAGATTCTGTACCCCTATATCTGATATAGCAGCACGGACGTCCTGCTCAATATCGTCGTTAAAGGGACACGCTGGGGTGGTTAGCTCCAACGTAAACGAGACCTTTTCATCCGTGATAGCGAGATCCTTTATCATCCCCATTGATACAATATCCTTGTGGAGCTCCGGGTCTACAACCTTCCGCAAAGAAGTCAGGACTTGATCAACTGTTGTCATGTTACACCATCAAAAATTACGAGGCAGCCTATTTAAATCCTTTAGGCATTCAGAATAACTAAGGAAAAAGCCTTTTCACATCTTGAAACCGTTTCCTTAAGGTTACAATACTTGTGTCACCAGCCACCGCTATCTGAGCCTGACTTACTTTCTCCCCTTCCTTAAGACAGGCCGCATATAGTACAGCAACCGCAAGCGCATTAGGATCTTTGCCGTGAGAGATTGGGTTCTCTTTGATTACGCTAAGCATTTCGAGGCCTCGGCGGTACGAGAGTTCGCTTACCCTCGCTTTATTGGCTATCTTGGCTAGATAGGCGTTAGAATCGATTACTGGTAAGTGAAGTTTCATATAGCGCACCAGAAGTCTATAGCACTTTCCTGCAAATATAGAATCGGTATTTGCCGTGTTAGCAATCTCGTCTAGGGTCCTAGGCACATTTAATTCTCTACACGCGGCATACACTGACGCGACCACCAGTGCACGAATTGACCTTCCTTTTATGATGCGCTTGTCCAGAGCTTTGCGATAATTGTACGCAGACTTTTCTATTAATGCATCATTCAAAGAAAGCTTGTCTTTTATTGTGCCTAGAATAGCGAAGGCATTTTTTAGATTTCTATGGTAACTTCTATTATTGCTAGAAATTTTATTCCACCTTCTCATTCTCTGAACTTTGCTCAGCTGTTCTGGGCTAATCGTCGCACCGTTGGCATCAACATTGGAATATGAGATAAATGTGGAAAGTCCCATGTCATGGAAAGCAAGCGATGTAGGCATTCCCGTTCTACTTTTACTTTCCATGTCGTCATTAGAATAAACTCTCCATTCGGGTGACAAAGACTCAATGTTATCATGCAAGACCATACCGCAGGCGCTGCAAACCACTTCGCTGCTTTCTGCATCATACACTACTGCTTTACTATTACAAAGACTACATTCTTCCTTATCTAGAGATATGGCTCCCTGTTCAGTACTAACCAACTCAGTTTACCTCCCCTGAGGATGATCTGCCGTGACGCGATGTGTATCTTTTATTCATTACGTGAAGACCCAAATCTGTTCATATAAGTAATACGTGTACAAAATTTAGATTAGCACACAATTGACTACAATGGAGCATAATTGAACACAAATTTGATAAATCAGTCCCGCATTCATTTGATGATTGGTATGCGATCCGATATGAACGATGATGCTCGTACCTCGACAGTCACCAGGTCCTTCCGATTTGAGAATGAATTGTCAAAAATTCTAGACGAAGAAGCAGAAAGAATGGGGATCTCGATCAACGCTCTGGTCGGAATAATACTGCGAAGATATTGTGAATTTACGCGTTATTTGTCCAAAATAGATATGATTGTTATTAATCGCGAATTTCTTACCTTCCTTTTAGACACGTATGATGACGGTTCTGTATACACAATGGGGACGAAGCTAGGTCAATTAGTCCCGTCTGATACAATTATGTTTTGGAAAAAGGAGCTTAACGAGCGTTCCGTTTTAGAGTATATAGAGAAAATTATATGCAGATATGGTCATCTAGGCACGTACGACGAAATATTACAATCTGACGGTAGAATAGTTGTAATAAGACATCGGCTTGGAAGGAAAGGTTCGATTTTTTTTCAAGCTTATTTTCATTCTGCATTTAAGACAATCTTGAATGTTGATGCGAAATTCGAAATCACCGATTCATCACTTAAGTTTGATATTAGAGACAAATCCGACTATTCAGCATCGTAGATGTGAACAGAGAGTTGAATTATCAAAAGGTTCATAAATTGAACCAGGTACCCAAGACTTGTAATCAAAGGGATGTTCGCAATCATACACATGTCTGACGTTGTCAGAATTCCTCCTAGTAAGCTTACAAATTCTTTAAAGGACACTGCTATCGGGATCTTAAAGGAGAAATATGAAAGCATGATTAGTCCTGAAATAGGATATATAGTAACGATTATAGACGCTTACGCGAACTCGACTGGAAAGCTCATCGCGGGTGACGGAGCAACGTATCACAAGGTTGGTTTCAGAGCCTTGACGTATTTTCCAGTATTGCAGGAAATAGTTGAAGGCGAAATAGTAGAGATAACCGACTTTGGGGCCTTCGTCAGAATCGGACCCACGGATGCATTATTACACCTATCACAGATTACTGATGATTATCTTAAAAGCGATGTAAAACAGGGAGTAATTGTCGCAAACCAAACGGCTAGATCTTTGAAAATCGGATCTCGGATCCGCTCACGTGTGACTGCAGTAAGCCTGGGCAAGGGAGCGGCAATGGGTAAAATCGGCATCACTTGCAGACAACCATTTCTAGGAGCAGTAGAGTGGATCGAGCAGGAAATTAAGAAGGCAAGGCAACCGCAACCTCCTCTGCCAACAAAAGAGAAAAAGGGAGGTATCAGCAAGTAGTGCCTAGGGAATTTGCGTGCAAGAAGTGTAGGGCCGTTACTGTCGGCAAGGTCTGCCCAATTTGCAAATCTTCTGAATTAACTCCGGATTGGTACGGGATTATTCTGATATTTGATGCTAATAAATCAAGAATAGCATCATTGTTAGAGATTCGTACCGCACATAAATATGCATTAAAGGTTTCCTAAAGATACCAAGATGTGCGCCTTTTCTAGCTACCTTGACCGTCGAAAATCAATATTGAGTTTTCTACAGGAAGATATAGGGACGGGAGACATCACGAGCGCAAGCGTTCTCCCGCAACATAGGGCAGTTTATGCTACAGTTCTATGCACAGGTTCAAATGAGTCCATAACTTGCGGTCTTGAAGAGGCTCAGACCGTCTTTGACATCTGCGGTTGCAGCACTGAATTGGTTATGCGGGATGGTTCTTTGGTTAGGAAGGGTGATGTGGTAATGAATGTTCGGGGCGAAGCAAGATCAGTGTTAAAAGCGGAAAGAACCGCCCTAAATTTAGTTATGAGAATGAGTGGAATAGCCACGATCACAAGAGCATTTGTTACCTTGGTTCAACAATCTGATCCTGAAGTAAAAATAGCAGGCACTAGAAAAACGGCCCCCGGCTTACGATATTTTGACAAAAAAGCAATAACAATAGGAGGAGGCTATAGCCATAGAATGCGACTAGATGACATGGTTTTAATAAAAGATAATCACCTGGAAGTGGCAGAATCAATAGAGAGAACCGTCCAAGCAGCAAAGGACAAAGTAGGGGCAGGCGTTAAAATAGAATGCGAGGTAAAGAACACAGAGGAGGCAATACGCGCTGCCAACGCCGGCGCCGATGTTATTATGTTGGATAATTTCAGCCCTTCCGAAGCGGAAAGCGCAATAAGGGCGATAAGAGAACTCGGCAAACCAGTAGAAATAGAGTTGTCTGGGGGCATAAACCTTGGCAACGTTATAGATTATGTAAAAGCAAAACCCAATATTATATCAATTGGTTACTTAACGCATTCCTCTGCGGCTATTGACTATAGCCTAGCCATTGTAAAAAAAGCGTGAGTTGTTGTGGATCAAGCCGATTCTGGCTGAAGCTTGGCTCACCAAAAATACTTGTATAAGACAGCTCCCTAAAATAGGAATGCGGATGACAATCTAATTTGGAGACCCTTTTGATCCTGTTCAGCGCTCTAGCAAGCTTCTATTTCTAGGATTTGGATTATATTGAAGCTACAAACTATGCCAAATCAATCATTCTTTGGATAGAAAGCCGTGCCTTGTCGGCAACCCCCGGTGGGACTTTCACTTCGTAAACGCCATTGCAAATGGAGTTATATACTTTCTCAAGTGTTATTTTTTTCATATATTTGCATACGGCATCATTCTTAATAGGTATAAAGTCTTTTAACCTATTCTCCTTTTGCATTCTATGCAATATTCCAGTTTCAGTAGCGACCAAAAATTGTCTCGCATTGGACGTCCGTACATGTCTCATCATGCCTTCTGTAGACAGGATGTGGGCCTTTTTTTGCAATTGACCAGAAGATATGTCATACAGAGTAGATGATGTACAGCCGCACTCTGGGTGCACTAGCAACTCCGCGGTTTCATTCATTTTAAGCATCTGGTTGATATCTTGAGCTCGGATACCTGCATGTACATGACATTCTCCTGGCCAAACGAACATATTTTTCCTCTTAGTAGTTTCTGCAACGTAAGACCCCAGGAACATGTCTGGCAAAAACAATATTTCCTTATCTGCTGGGATGCTATTTACAACCCGAACAGCATTGGAAGAGGTACAACAATAGTCAGACAAAGACTTTACTTCGGCGCTGGTATTGATATAACTGACTACTATTGCACCTGGATGTTCGCGGACCCAGGAACTTAGTTCAGTGGCATTGATACTTGATGCAAGTGAGCAACCAGCCTCCAAATCTGGTATTAATACTTGCTTTTCGGGGCAGATAATGGCAGCTGTTTCTGCCATAAAATGGACTCCGCAAAAGACTATAGTGTTAGCGGTAGTTCCTGCGGCCATCTGAGAAAGCGCTAATGAGTCACCCACAAAGTCAGCGACATCTTGAACTTCAGGCAATTGATAGTTGTGGGCGAGTATCACTGCTTTCTTTTCTTTCTTTAACCTAGTAATTTTTTCTGCAATGTCAGCAGCTGCTTGTGGCATGAATGATCTTTTACATGGCTGCAACACATTTAAAGTAGTATAGTCCCGGTTAACTTTGCCTCACGATCGCGTGTTGCGGCAAGTATTGCCACTGTAATCTCCTCGTAAACAGCCAGCATTATGAGTCAAACCATATATTAGGCTTGTCTTAACGTATGCTATGCCAACACATGGCTCACTTACAAAGGCCGGAAAAGTCCGAGGCCAAACACCAAAAATTGCGGCTAGGGAACGAATCAGTCCTATTTCTCGAGTTCGCAACAGGAATAACTTTATCAAGCGATTCGAAAAAAGGAGATCTCCAGGTCAAAGAAAGCCTGAGCGCTCCGGACGAAGATAATGATAGGAACGCAGAACCTTCGCTCATAAACAAACCAGTAGGGCTGGGGCACATTCATTAGAACGAGCTTTTCTTTTAAACTCTTTATAGCTCGGAAACATGAACCACAAATGCAGAAAAGAATAGGAATAATAGGTTGCGGGACAATAGGTCGTGAGTTGGCTTTGGCCATTGATAATTCATACGTCGGAGATGTTGCACTAGTTTTTCTATTCGACACAATAACGAATGCTTCATCAAATCTCAAGGATAGACTTGTTAATAATAATCCTTCTATTTTCTCAAAGTTTTCGCATCTGACGTCCTCGCAGTCATATAAACAAGCAGATATTGTGGTTGAGGCTGCTTCCCAGGAAGCAGTTAGGATGTTTGCCGAGAAAATTGTTTCATCAAACAAAAGCCTTATGATTATGAGCACTGGCGCATTATCGGATTCTCACTTGTTGGATGCGTTATATAATGCCGTTACACAACATAATGGCCGTATCTATGTACCAACGGGTGCAATTGCAGGCATCGATGCTATACGCAGTGTAAGACATCTCCTTGACTTCGTGATGCTCACAACCACGAAAAATCCAAAGGCTCTCGCGGGAGCCCCGTTTTTTGAACTAAGAAGCATCAATCCGGAAAGTATTAAGAAAAGAACGTTGCTATACGAGGGAAACGCATCGGACGCAACCAAGATGTTTCCTTCGAATGTTAATGTTGCTGTGGTACTTAGTTTGGCAGGGCGAGGAACTATAAACACTATGGTAAGAGTAATTGCGGATCCTCGTGCAACACAGAACGAACACGAAATTATCGCGAGAGGAAGGTTTGGAGAAATCTCGATTTTGGTTCGTAACACTCCGAGCCCTTCTAACCCCAAGACAAGCTATCTTGCTTCATTGTCTGCAATCGAATGTCTCCGAAGAATTTGTAATGATAAAATTAGAATAGGAACGTGACTACTAGATTCATATTATGGTTTTTTAAAAAAATGTTGGTTTTTGACAGTTTATATAGGGTTTTGTTTGTCCTTGGATCAAGGTATTAAGAATGAGTGATGGAGGATTCAGAAGGAACGATAACTTTGGCCCGAAACCTGTGGAAACAGGAAAAGAATATGACGTACAAATAACTGAAATAAGTAGGAAGGGCGAAGGAATAGCAAGGATACAAGGCTTCGTCATTTTTGTAAAGGACGGAAAGGTTGGCCAAAATGCGAAGATTAGAATAATACAGGTAGGCAACAGATTTGCCACTGCCGAAATTGTTGACGGCCAATCAAAGGAAAGTATTACTAGCGAATCGTCAGGCTAGGCGTGAGAACAATTTACGCATAGTGAGGTCGTCCTTTGCTATGATCCTGTTTGTTTATTACTCGCCTTGTTAATATTATTCTCTAAATTGCTTTATTGACGGAGCTGCAATCTTATATGGCCAAACTAAGATAAACTGCTATAGGTTCAGCGATACTTGAACGGGATCTGGATTCAGCGTCATATTTGCATAGCCGAGTTCTGTCAAATTTATAGTTAATACTTTAGTTTGTTAGTAACTCTGCCTATCATTTTCGTATCTCGTCTACATAAAATATTGTATCACTATTATTTCCAACGTGACCAGATATTATCTGCGCTGCAGACCGATGAAGCCTTCGAGTGTCCGACCCAGATCCCTCTATCGTCCCTGGCAGTATTAGATATAGCCGAATACTCGAACCTAATACCTCGAAGAGCTCTTGATTAACTGTAGCCGCAAAGGGTCTCAAGGCGCCTCTAAAAATTTCCGACCTCGCGCGGACAAGACCTGAGATCTTCGCTCCCACAGGGCTCTCCGGGCCTATTATAATTATTTTTCCATTAGAATTCTTATATCGTGGGGGATCTAGTATGGCTCCGGGACACATAGCATTTACAGATTCTTTAGTTATTAACGCTGGGATGTTAATAAATTGGTCAACGAGGCAATCCCATTCCTTTCTGTCAAGGGACAGGATAGAACGTTTATAGTCATAATTACCGGTCATATAGACCACAGCATCAATAGTCCCAAATTTTTCAATTACCTCCTGGAATTTGGTTCCAATTTGTTTCTCATCATTCAGGTCAAACATTTCGTAAGATAATCCCTCAAATCCCTCTGGTATGTGACGGTTTTGCAGGAACACGGTCAAATTCCTTATTCCTTCTACGCTAAATGATTTTGCTAAGTTAGTTAGTCGATCGAAATCCTGGTCATTTGAGGGATTTCCTAGAAGAATGACAACTTTATCCGCAACGTGCGCGGACGAAGAGTTGTCGTCAAGGGAAGTTCTTACCATAGGGCGAACTGGATAGAAAACCCGATCGCTGGGAACAATTCTTCCATTAACAAGCGAGCTCATCTTTTCATCACACAGGTTCAACACAATATCAGCGACATCTTCCTGTGAAAGGAATTCCTTGTCCACGATCATGTTCCTGGTATTAGCCTGTATCTTCTCTGCTATTTCCTGTACTTTATTTATCAACCCAGATAAGACTGGAACAAGGGGCGCAGGTTCTGAGCGGTTTATTTGTTGAGCGGTTTCATTTATTGCAGATGAGATTACAGCCTTATCCTCGCCGAGCAATGGCAGTAGTTTGGTGCATGCATACTCTATTTGTGAAGATGAAATCTCTGGATATCCACTGATTCTCAGGAACTCAGCGGCTGCCCTCGGATAGACCGTTTTGTATATCCTATCGGAATGAACCGGTCCAGGGTTTGTTGCTATAGATTTGATGCCCTTGTCTGTCAGCTCCCAAGCTAAGGCCTCGGCAAGCCTGTTTTTTGCACCTTGAGCCGCTGTGTAAGGTGTTCTAAACCTATATGGTCTCTGCTCGTAGCGATTTTCTTCACTAAAGAATGTGGATATAGTAATTATCTTGGTGCCATGTCCCATCAATTGTAAGCACTGTCGAGAAGTCCAAAAGGTGCCCGTTAGATGAATAGCAACACAATCCTTAAACTCATCAAAATTAGCGTTTGTAAATGCCTTCACTGGACCCGATACACCAGCATTATTAATCACAATATCTATCCGACCAAATTCTTCTGCCACCTGCTTTAACATGCTGTCGACTCCAGTCTCGTCCGACACGTCTATTCCTGAAAAAGATTTTACCCTAGCAGATAAACCGTTGTCTGCAATAATTCTGTCTAATATTTTTGTAGTCTGCTCAAGTGGCTCCTTCCGTCTGCCCATAATAATTATGCTTGCGCCATTTTCGGCAAATTTCTTGGCAATTGACTGGCCGATTCCTGTGCCGCTGCCCGTTATTAAAGCAACCTTGTTACATAGATTAAAAGACGACCGAAGAGCCTGCTTTCCCATGGCATATGAAGATTTTGTGCATTATTAAAGTTAACTTTCATAACGTGCCGAATGTGCTATTTTATAATACAGAAGTCATCGTTACCATACCACAGTACTTATAAGAATATTATACTATGTCACTAACCTCGTTAATCGCAGCGTTATATGAGGACTATTAAGGTTCATCATTCGCGCTGATAACTGGACGAATTGCATGGCAGTTTGTTTAGTTGTAAACTCCCTTTCAGCTTGTCTCCATTATTATGAGTAATCTCGATATTGTTTTTTAAGAATGTTATGAAACTGGTACTGTTTTCATCATAGTTATCAAGAAAAGTCATTGCATGAAGAGGAAACATTCGAATAACAGAATCTCACTTGTTATTGAAACTTCAAGCGATTGCATAAATTAAGAATTTCATTCAAGTGTGTTCTTGTTAGATACATTTTTCTTCTGTTCGTCTGACAAGGAATCCTATGTATCAACTTTGTCTTCAAATATTGAGTCTGGTGTCGTTTGATCAAATAATGAACCACTAAATTAAATGCTTCTTTTATAATATCATAAGGAAAGTAAAGAATTGTAAATCCCAGATTGATAAGGCGCCATTTGTAAACAAGCCTGCCAATGTTCTACTATACCCATGGATTTGAAGGCAGCTGGGAATAAAGTTGTGTTAGGAAAATTTTATGACCAGAGAAGGCCAGTTAGCCACCACGGTTAGTCAGGGCTCTGACAAGTTCTCCACTGTATTGACTATTTCCGTAGAAAACTTTCGGATTTGATCTACCATGAAATAAGGAAAACGTGCAGAGTGTCATGCAGCCAGCGAAAGAAACCTCCTTTGCAGGTAACATAATAAGTTATGCGCGCCACCAGTCAAATCCGACGAATTCTATCCTCTTCTCATTTGGCTTAGGTATTGCTATTATAAACTGCTTTTTTACTGTTGTTGCCAGTCTGCCTGCGAGCACTATCGCTGTCGCAGTTATATCAAAACCCGGTTTGCACACTTGAACCAAGTAAGGGGCATGGTCTATTCCAGGGCCCTGTTCGTACACAGCAAAATCGCAACCAAACTTGATACCTGGTGAGACTATATAACCTCTATCTCTCAGATCTTGGAAAACTAAGTATTTCGTATCGAACCCGTCATATTGTGATCTACAGACGGATTTCATATCTAGCACGGATAATGGTTTGCTATCCTTGGTGCATATGATCAATCTGGACTTCGAGGTGAGATAGTATCCCTCTATGAGGTCTAGGACGAGAGGATGGCTAAACTGAGTTCCTTTGGGTTTAGCTATACCTAATGGTTTTCCAAAATAGCCGTTCCCGAATAACAGGCGAGAGCTGTCTATATCCCAGACAATTATTCTATTTCCAACTAGAACTCCTTCGATGGGTTCCGCTAAAGGGCCAGAGGTAACGTTGTCACCGTGCTTGAGGCGTCTTGACACTGTCTGCCGTAGTCTCAATGCATTTATATACTTGCTCTATGAGCACACCTAACCATTGAGGATGATATTCAATACCCCGTTAACAAGACAATTATTGCCTTTGTTCTTGTCAAAATGCTAGGGGTGTGACAGGCAGCTTCATGCTTCAATTCTTTGCCGCATGGAACTAAATATAATGACAAGTACCTTTGTAAGGCGGCAAGGTTCATCTACCGTGCCTTCTAATTGCTTTTCTCACTTCTCGCGACGAGTGAATAGGAGATTGAAATAATTTCTGTCTCATTACTCTCAAAATGCTTTTGATCAAATTATCTCTAGCCCAGCAAGTAACTCCTTTATGAGTGCCACCCATGAGAGGTTTTTTAGGTAGAGAAATATACTTTTTATCAGCTACAGAGTAATGCTTAATACCTCTAAGACATTCGAGTCTTTTAATAAGCCAGCGAACTTCAGTGCAGTAGGAATTTGAGAGGGGCATGGCAACCATTATAGTAACTATCCCGTGTTTGATGTATTATATTTCATAAATAGTGTTCTTGATTTCTATTAGATCGCGCAATATCGCGCTGGCGGTTTCAATTCCACCTGCACCTCGTCCGATTATTGTCTGCTGTCCAGAGTGTTCCGATGAAAAAGTTACAGCATTTAAAGTTCCGTTTACACATATGGGATCCAACTTAGAGACTTCTGTGGGTTTTACAGAGAGCTTCTTTTTTTCAGCTGTTCCTATCAACTTTATTGCATTATTTCTTTTTCGTGCTTCCTCTATGTCCCTGAGGGTAACTGCAGCGATTCCAGTCCTGTCTACGTCACAAATCGTTTTCTTCATTCCCATGACCCAGTTCGCAACGATCGAAACTTTGGCTGCTGCGTCGTAGCCATCTATATCCAGATGAGGAAGAGCTTCTGCTATTCCCGTATTCTGAGCGTCGTTCAAAGCGCTTTCGAACGCTAAGCCCTCTTCCATCCTAGTCAAAATATAGTTAGTTGTACCGTTGAATATTCCCTTAAACGATATGATTCTGTCTCCTTTGAGACACCTTTTTGCAAATTCTAGGATTGGAGTTCCTCCGCCCACGGTGCCGCTGAAACGTAGCATGACATTATTATAGTTTGCAAGCTCCATTAGAGACGGAAATGCCAGTGCAAGAGGACCCTTATTTACTGTTATGACATGCTTTCCAGATCTCATCGCTGACACGATATTAGAAATTCCAGGCTCTCCGTCTTGCAAATTGGTGGGGGTTAGCTCGAGCAAGACCTCGCAATCGATTTGTTCTACAATGCTGTCTTCTCTCGGTTTATTTCCTTCAGATTTGTATTCCCCTACCGTTCCCTTAATTCTTTTGACGTCTAATAATTTCTGGAGGTCAAGACCCCCAGGAGAGATGGCGGCTCCTTTTTTATCGACACATGCAACTACACGGGGATTGACGCCATATGCGCTGTATAATTCAGCCGCTCGAGCTAGTATAAGCTTTGCAAAACTCTGGCCTATAATTCCGAATCCAAAAATTATTAAACGCAATTCGAACCGTGATTTAGGTTATTCTCGTGACGTATTTAATATGCTCTGTTGCCTCGACACGTTATAATGCAGAGTCGCCCATTTCCTTTGTTCCTATGTCGTATGCGTTATCTACATCGAAAACAAATATCTTTCCATCAGAGGAAGAACCAGTACTTGTGCTTGTAAGAACGTTCTTTATGATAGGATCAACTAAGCCATCAGGAACCAAAACCTCGATCTTCGTTCTAGACCCGTATTCAGGTATATATCTGATAACGCCTCTCCCCACCGCGAGAGGCTTTTGTTTTGCACGGCCCCTCCCTTTTATGTCATACATAGTCATTCCGCCCACCTTATATTTATGGAGGATTTCGTTTACCTCCCGAACACGTTCGTGCGGTATAATTAACTCTATTCTTTTCATATTGTGGTCGTTCCGCTTAAAAATCTATACTGAAGATGAATCAATCTTTGGGAGAACACCTCAGAGCCATGCTAATCGACATATGCTCTCTCTGCATGTTGTGTTATATCAAGACCGATTTCCTCTTCCTCGCCTTTAACCTTTAGACCTATTGTCATGTCAATTACTCTCATGATTACTATAGTTCCAACAAAAGCCAATACAGCGGCTACAGCCACCCCTAAAGCCTGGATGGCCAATTGAATAGAGTTGCCATATAGCAAACCATTCGGACCAGCAGGATTAATAATTGTCGTAGCGACCAATCCAATGGCGATTGAACCCACTATTCCTGTAATGCCATGAACTGAGCTAACATCTAATGCGTCGTCGATTTTCAGACGTTCCTTGATAAGTAATATCCCGTAGTATGACGCAAAGCCTAGTACGATGCCCAAAAAGAATGAGGTTTGAGCAGTAATAAAGCCCGCAGCAGGGGTTACTCCAGCCAGGCCAGAAATGGCACCATTAATGACTGCTGTAGTGGAAGGTTTCCCTGCTCTTTTCCACGAGAGAAACAGCCATACTATTGCAGACGTAGCCGAACCAACGTGCGTGACCAGCAGAGTATTAGCGGCCAGGCCTCCTGATGCCAGTGCACTACCAGAATTAAATCCGAACCAACCTATCCACAGCAGGCTTGCTCCTAGGACTGCAAGAGGTATGTTGTGGGGAACCATGATGTCAGGACCGAAATTCCTTCTGCGGCCCAAAACCAAAGCGGCTGCTATGGACGCGAGCCCTGCGCTGGTATGAATAACGATACCACCAGCAAAATCAAAAACCCCAAGATCGGCAAGCCATCCCCGCCCCCACACCCAATGAGCCAAGGGATAGTAGACGAGGATGCTCCAAGCTATTATAAAGATGAAAAAGGAAGACCACTTTAACCTTTCAGCAAATGCTCCAGTAATGAGAAGCGGTGTAATTACCGCAAACATCATCTGAAATGATGCAAAAGTTACACCTGGAATGGTCGGCGCATAATCCAAGGAATCATTCACCGGAACGTCTCTAAAGAAAACCCAATCAAACCCGCCAATTATCCCACCCTGAGATGGAGCAAATACTAATGTAAAACCAAGAATGAACCATAAAGTCGATAAGATTGCAAGACCAGAAAATGTTTGGACCAGGATAGACAGTGAATTCTTACTTCTGATAAGGCCAGCTTCAAAGAACCCTAAAGCTGGCGTCATTAGCATTACGAGACCTGTGGAAATAAGCATCCAGGTGGTATCACCAGTATCGATGGCCATATTATGAGGACAAAATAAACTTCAAGGAATATATAAAACCAGCAGCGAATGACTTCCTAATACCTGTTTTAAAAATGAGGACAACTACTATTGAAGCATAAAGTCAATATTCATCGAAAAATTGACAAGTTGATGGTATCGCACAATTTAATACGCTATCTGTTTCCCTTATAATACTGGTACGCATGTTTGACGTTACCTCTATCATCATTTTGGTTGCTATAGGGATCGGAGGAGGAATAGTCGGCTCCATCATTGGTGTAGGGGGTGGAATAATTTTCAGTCCGACCCTGACATTGATGGGTCTTCCGCCAACTCAGGTCTCGAGCACCAGTCTCATTGCTGTTGCATTTACTAGTATTTCATCATCGATCTCCTATGCAAGACAAAAAAGAATAAAATATGAAACCGCCTGCAAGCTGGCACTCGTATCTACACCGGGCGCAGTACTCGGCGCTTACCTTTCGTCGGTAATATCGACTGACCTTTTCAAGATAACCTTTTCCGTTATACTGATTTTAGCTGTAATATATATATTATTCAATGGGCTCCTTCGGAAAGGAGAAGGCGAGAAAAAAGGCGTCCTCTGCCATCATCCAGTCATATATTTTAGCGCGTTTGTTGCGGGATTAGTGTCAAGTCTTTTTGGCATTGGCGGCGGAATAATCTTCGTTCCTATACTGTTGATAATGATGAGTATGAGAATGTATGAAGCCGCACCGACGTCCCAGTTAATTATCATGATAAGCGCTGTGACTGGGCTAGCCACCCATGTCATGCTAGGACATCCGGATTATGTACATGCTCTCTCATTGGCGATTGGAGCGTTTGCAGGTGGAACGATCGGAGCTGAGATTTCAGCCCATTTAAGGGAACGTCTATTACGAATTTTTCTTTCCATGTCTCTCCTGATAGTAGCTGGTAGACTCATTTTCGACGTCATTGAACAATAGCGACAGATCGTAATATGACGTAGGTGTTAAAGGACTAAAAAAAAGAAACAAGATAGTAAGAAAGATAGTAAGAGCTGCAAATGCTATAATCATGCTGGACACAATAATGCAGAATCCTAAAATGCAATCTCACACCAGAACGATGCTCTGGCAAGTTGTTCAGTCTGGAGAATATTAGGGAATAGGTCCTACTATCTCATATCCGTGTTCCTTACCGACTTGATTGGGGGTGGCAATTTCTCGAGTTTGTGAGACGGGTACGCTAGGTAGTGTCGCGACGCGCCTTCGCCACTAAGTACAATATCACAATTAATGCATCGGTATCTTATAGCCAACTTCCTTCAAATTCTATATCCTGTACATGGCTAAAAAGATATGCAAACAGTCAGCACCTCATCGCAATCTTATAATTTCTCTGTTATCGGGAACGCTTGACCTCAACTTGTATCGATAGTGTACGGCGCTTGCGACTGATTCTGATTTAGATTTTTCGCCGTGATTAACTAATACCCTCTTCGGCTTTACACGTGATACAAAACTCATTATTTGGTTGAAATCACTATGTCCGCTAAAACCATCAATACGGTTGGTCTCGCACCTAACAGGGACAACCTTGAGTTTTCCATTCTTGTCTAGCATACTTACTTCGTTCATTGCTCCATCGAGAACCCTCCGGCCCAGAGTCCCATTAATCTGGTAGGAGACGAACATAATTCTGTTTCTATCATGCGAAGCTATCTCTTTAAAATATTCTACCGACGGACCGCCTTCTAACATACCTGAAGTTGCCATTATAATCGATGGAGCCTCGTCATTTAAAACGTCTGCCCGATTTCCGGGACCGGTAACTACGGTAAAATATTCTGACTGAAATGGATTAATCCCCTGCGATACAGACTTTCTTACATCATAACCTAGGTAATGGGCATAGGACATATGAACTGCACTCGCTTCTGAGATCATCCCTTCAATGTAAATAGGCGATTCCATTAATCTTCCTTCGCGCATTTCCTTGTCAAGTACTAGCATAATTTCCTGCGCTCTACCAACAGCAGGTACTGGAATTAGGACCTTTCCTCCTCCTGTCAACGTTCTATTAATATTGTCTGTAAATGTACGATACACCACAGATTGTTCTGGCATGATGTCTGTGCTGTTTCCGTACGTGCTTTCCGTTATCAATGTTTCAACCCTAGGATAAATGGACAGTGCGCCGTCTAACAACTGTGTTTTTGAGTATTTGTAGTCTCCTGAGTACAGAATATTATGCACACCAGAAATATTCAAATGAACTGTTGCGCTTCCCATTATATGTCCAGCATTATTCAATGTGATGGTGATATCAGGGGAAATATCGGTGGGCTTGCCATAAGGGATAGTAATACAACGCTTTATAACCTCACTTATGTCGCGCGTTTCATACGGAATGTATGCGCCATTGCTCTTTGCAATTTTAATAGAGTCAGTCTGAAGCAATGTCATCAGAGGTAATGTTGGTTCTGTGCAATAAACAGGACCGTTATACCCGAACTTGAATAGCGTGGGAAGAAATCCCTGATGATCAATATGAGCGTGACTGATGATCACAGCATCTAGTTCGTCAAGATTAAAGTTAAACCAATCCAGACGAGGGAATGCATTTAATGGTTCGGGTTCGGCTGGGTTAATTCCACAATCTAGCATAACTTTGCTCTCAGGAGTCACGACGATAAAGCATGATCTGCCTACCTGCTTAACCCCTCCTAGACAGAATAACATAACTTCTTCCTTGCTGAAAAGTCTATATCCTGTCTTACCATCACTTTTCGCAAATTTTTGGTTCTGTTCGAGATTATTGCTTCCAGGGTAATCACCGTCCATGCTCTTATGTCGAATCAGAAGCGGAGGGCGGAAGATTTCCTTTCCGAGTTCTTGGAGAAAGTTGCTTCTTTCTTTTGCGGAAGCCTTGAGTGTAGAATGGATGGTACTTATGCTAGTTGATGGAATATGAGGAGAGAGCCGCGTATGCGATATCCATCCCGTCGATTGAGCTATTTTTATTACCATATCTGCGTCTATAACGTCCGGTTTATTGACCTCGAGAACTACCTCTCCTGTCGCTTCGTCGCAAAAGACAGCTGAAACTATAACCTCCTTAGGTAGCAACTTTGAGATCGCTTCCCTTGTCTCATCCTCAGGTAAACGGATTGAGGGATCTGTTCGGACAACAAACCTTTTTTTGATAGACCTTGAAAGAGAGGACAAATGATAAGTTAGTTCGGTTAGTGAAAACTTAGGATTCTTTGTATATAATGCAATATTGGGACCTTCGAATCTCGCTGCCGAGATCTGCGATTCAGGCGGAAGGGCTTCCAAAATCTTTTTCGCAGCAGGACTTTCCCGATCGACTGGTCTCCGAGAGCTGTCTCTCAGTAACTTCTTGTGATTACGTTCCGTATAGTCTCTCTGGGCCAATTTAAATCAGTTCGCAATCTCAGGTACTGTCCTCTAACCGAGTTTCTGTTAATAATTTCATTAGTCAAGGTTCACTGCTGATAAGGTACGAAGTAGCGATCGTCGTTAATATATTTCTATAGACGGACCCGTGGAAAGGAAAAGAGAGAGGACAACCAGTGGCTGTCTGTCTCCCAGTGCGATTGCCCTATCCTAATGACTCGAAATCACAGATTTGACGCCAATCTCATGCAAAAGTCGCAGTCCCTCATCGGTGAGCCTGTATTGCTTTAGATCTTTGGCAACATACTTATTCATTCGTCCTAAATGATAATATATAGACCCAGTCGATAGTCCAGTCGCATTCCTGATTTCAGAGAAGCCTGCGGACCGATTCAATCCCTCTATAGCCTTTAATATCTTTATACGCGTTCTTCGGGCCCGAAGCTGAATCTCCCCGGTCAATAAGATTAGTATCTATTAAAATTATTTATCTTTTACTAGAAGGGTTTCTCTTATACCTGTGTCAAAGTTCTGATACCACCTAAAAGCTCAGCCAACTGAAGACATATTTCAAGTAAACCCTATGCTGACTTAAATAGGCGACTCAAAGCGCGAGTCAGTCAACGTGCGGATTGCCACCAAGTGTATCGAGGTTATGTCAGGTCCTCTCTTTTGTCATATTCACGTAGACTACTTAGTAAGACTTATACGGATATTCGCGGGAGATGGAATAATGGCGGGGTCGTAGCGAAGCCAGGCATCGCAACGGGCTCCAGATCT